>Ga0068712_1004596_pt1 | contig 11497 bp, 11 predicted proteins | sample MTBAKSrepl1MetaG_FD_62987 | JGI IMG/M metagenome (GOLD analysis project Ga0068712, IMG submission 62987) | Enrichment culture microbial communities from Arthur Kill intertidal strait, New Jersey, USA, that are MTBE-degrading - MTBE-AKS1... | ecosystem: Environmental > Aquatic > Marine >... | reverse complement strand
AGCGCCGTGTTTTTTCGGAGGGACCCGGCACCTTCCCTTTTCAGGAGGCATTGATATCTCCTGACAGTTCCTGTAATATTTTTTTATATATTTGGATAGACAAAGGCAAACGGACCGATTTTTATTGAGATGTTACATTTCTTCGGTGATGGAGAAGCGAGTGAAAAGAATAAAAAGAGTTATGGCGGCCTTCGACCTCTCTGAGAATTCGGTACAGGGAGTGCACTATGCAGTGGAGATGGCTGAAAATTTGAATGCCGAACTGCTTGTCGTCAGTGTCATCGATCAGCGGGATCTGGTGGCCGTAAGAGAGGCTGTGAATAGAATAGGCCTGTTAGGAAAGAAATTTTCCATATCCATAGACAGTTACACGGAGGGGCTGAAACAGGAACGAACGCAACAGATTGAAAAACTTATTAAGGATATTTCCTGCAGCATTGCGGTGCAAAAAATTATAAAAATCGGCATCCCCTTTCTGAAAATAATTGAAGCCGTCAAAGAGTCGCACGCGGATATTTTGGTCATGGGAATAAAGGGGCGCAGCAATCTGGCCGAGACACTCTTCGGATCCACCGCAGAAAAGATGTTCCGACATTGTCCTGTGCCATTGCTCAGCATACGCATGAAACAAGCCGTATAGAACTTTTCTTATAGAAAACAAACTGCTGAATCCCCTGCCTTTCGAATTCCGGACCCCTTTTTCCCGACTAATTGGGAGAAGAATCTAAAAAAAGATACTGTATCAGCGATCCCCGTATTTCTTACGGACTCTTTCGACGATTCCTTTTCGCTTCAGGTAATTTCTCGGGTCGTCCCTTCGTTTCTTGAGAATTTGCACGAGATAGTTTTTTTGATTGGCGATGGCCGTTTGATACAAGTTTTTTTTGATTTTCCATCGGGTGAAGAAATGTGCGGTCATGTACTGATCGGTTGCTCCCAGGGAAAATTTGAACCGTTTTGAAATAAAACCAAAAAAATCGATGGTTTTTTTGAGCAGGTCGATTTCACATTCATAATCACCAATATCGGCTTCCCTGAACTCGTGGTATAAAAACAGCAGCTTTTCAAGATACGCACGGTCCGCCATCTGGGCAAGCAGGTCCGCAGTCCCCAACATTTTTCCCAAACGTTTAACCTTATTCGAAGAGAACCGGATGGCGGATATATCCATAGAAAGATCGGTGCATAAAATCATGGAGGCACCTTCTTCGGCATCTTCTTGAGAAAGGCCGAACTCCTTGTGATGGCGGCGTAAAAAATCCATGCTTCTGTGGATATGGCTGACCGTGTGCTTGGCGCCGGTGCCGTTTATATCCCTTTTTTCCTGGATATATCCTGCATCATGCAGAAGCGCGGATACGAGCCCGATTATTACTTGATGTTCCGAAAAAAATTCCCCCTCGACCGAAGCGCCGTGGACGATCCGAGCCATGGCAAGAAACGTATTTAAGGTGTGGTGCAGGTCATGGTATTCTGTGTTGCAGGAGCGATAACCGGCAAATCTGCCTTCGAAAAGATCGACGGTTTTCTGATACGCCGATTCGATCAATTCGAGGTTGAAATGCTGGAAAATCAAGAAGGCTATCGTTTTTACCTCTTCGATGATGTCTATCGGGGAATCCATCTCTATCAAACTGTCTAACATTTCCCATGCTTTCATGAATTCATTTTTTCATGTCTCCGGATGGCAGGGCGGGTAACTGTTTGACGTCATATTCGAAAAATGGATAGCAGAAATTCCGGATTTTGCATAGCGCAATCATTTTCGGCTCCTTTGGCGTCGTTGAAAACGTTTTTATACCTCTTTTTGCTGCGTTTTGGACGGATCCGGTTTCGGGCCGCGGAATGGTTTTCCGCGTCGTCCATAGCTTGATGGTCTGATTAGCCTTGTCAAAAGAGACTCAACATGATTAGATGCCTGTGCGGCATTCTGGGCGACTGAATCCTAGTCGGCGCGGATTTCCGAACAATTCGAAAGCCAGGGATGGGGGCAATGGAAGCAGAAAGCAACGTCGATTCACTGCGTACGGAGCTGTTATCGATCGTGTCGGATCAACTTACACCGGTGGCCTTGCGCTATGGGTACAGCGAAGTATCTCTGGAATCCAACATCAAATGGCTCCCCCTGGTCCTGGTTCTCGGCAATTATTCCTCCGGCAAATCTTCCATGATCAATGAATTTCTTGGTGCCGACATCCAGGCCACCGGTCAGGCGCCGACGGACGATTCCTTTACGGTCATCACCTATGACGATTCGGCTCCGACAGGATGCGGCATAGGTATCACCGAGGAGCGGGACGGCAAGGTGCTTTTGAACGATCCAGAGTATCCCTTCAGTTTATTAAAGCGGCACGGGCAGCGATTTGCCGCTCATTTCCGGCTGAAAAAAGTGTCTTCCCCCTTTTTGAAAAGCTTTGCCGTGATAGACACACCGGGAATGCTCGACAGCATCACCGAGCGAGATCGAGGATATAAGTTTCAGGATGTTATTGGAGATTTTGCCCGGATTTCCGATCTCATACTGGTCCTGTTCGACCCACACAAGGCGGGGACCATACGAGAATCCCATATCAGCCTGAGAGACACCCTTTCCCTGCACACCTGCGAGGACCGGATCGTATTCGTTTTGAACCGTATTGATGAATGCGCCTCTCTCGAAGATCTGATCCGGGTCTACGGTACCCTTTGCTGGAATCTATCTCAAATTACGGGTCGAAAGGATATCCCGACGATTTATCTGACCTATTCCCCGCGCGCATCCGGCGATTCGGTGGATAGTGCGCAGCACGATGCCTCTTACCTGAAGTACCTGGAAAATCAGAGAGAGAACTTGAAAAAAGTGATCCTGCAATCCCCCCGTCGTCGGCTGGATAATCTAGCGGCCTTTGTTGAAATGCATTCGGAACGATTGCTCCATCTTCTCGAATCCCTTATCAGCTATCAGCGCAGGCGGCGCCTGTTTCTTTTTAAACTCACGCTGATAGACGGTTTAGTCAGCATGATCTGCGCTGCTGCGACGGTATTTTTGATGGCGGAAATCGAACCATTTTCCCGCCTTGCCCCATTTTATATTTACATGATCGGCGGCATCGTTTTAACGGGCGTGTCGCTGATATGGGCTTTTACCTTGACCAAGTATTTTTCAGGCAGATTTCATCGTTTGATGCTTCGGGATATCGATACACTGACCTTGAGGGAGAACCAGAGTCGGCAAGACAGCTGGGAGGCCGTTCGCGATTTTGTCCGCCATTATCTGATAAAAACAGGCGGGCGCTTTTCAATCAAAGCGGTCAAGAGAGATGCCCTCTCGGTAAGGCGGGTGTGGGAAGAGGAAGCCTCCGGGATCAGGGAAAAGATTTCGGGGTTATCTTCCAGCGTGAAAAAAGAGCTGCAACAGGGGGGGGCTGCCTTTTTATCCGGAGAGCGGAAAAATTAGAAAAATGGCTACATCCCAGAGGGTGTGGCTGATCGCGTTGAGAAGTGAGGATTTAAACCGAAGATACAAAAATCCCCAGAAAACGCCGCATACCCCCGCTGCCAGAACCAGCATGGCATTGCCGCTTGCTGCGTGAACCAGAGTGTATATCGTCGAACCCGCCAGAAATCCCCGCCATGGACCGGTTGCTTCTGACAGACGTCTTTGAACAAAGCCCCTCCAGAAGAATTCTTCACCGGGACCGATAAGAACGAGCATCAACAGGGCGATCCGAAATGGTGACGCATGGGATCTGAATTGATAAACGCCTCTGATTCCCGCGTCGGCGAAGGAAAACATCTGGCGGGATAGGATATTGCCGGCGTGGAAGATACCGTAAAGCAACACCGCAGAAAGAGCACCGACCGCCGCTTTGAAAAGCAATCGGCTTTGAAAATCTTCTGCCAACTCCCTGCGCCACCGTCTGTCCAGTACCGCGATCGCGAACAACAAGATGCCGATATTTAAGGAGATCCACCACCAGAAATCAAACCATGCAATGCCCTGAAAAACAAAAAGCGGTACAAAGAGGCATGCGCTTGCAACGATGATCGACCACGTGATTTTTTTGTCCACCGGTTGGCAGTCAAGTAAGAAATGATGGTTCATCCGGTTGTTGTTTAGAAGCCATTTCAAAACCTCGTCTGAGGCCCGATGGCTGCGTTGCAGGTTTCCTCAAAACGCTCACAACCTGCCGTGTAAGCTCCGCTTTTTCGTCAACCTGCGCCTTTCCCTCCAACCGGATTCAAGGTGAAACGGCTTCTAAACTGTTGCAAAAAGCGATTGGGGGCGGTCAATCGAAAAGAGAACCGAGGAATGCATCGAGCCCAAGGGCTGCGGTGCATAAGATTCCGAATACCAGGTTGAGCTGGGCTGTGGCACCATCAAGGGCCAAAAAATCCTGGGGATGCTCTGGAAGGTGACGCTCTTTCCCTTTTTCGATGAGCTTTAACGCCATTGGGAGCGTACAGAAGGTCAAAAGAAACGTTATTGGCATTCTCGGCATTATACCGGTCAGGCGGGATGCGAGGATAAGCATGATAATGAGTATATACGGGCTGATAAGCAGAACATAGTAATAGCGTTCCGACCGCCGGTCTCCAAGCAGGCGCGCAACGGTGGTTATCCCCACAAACGCGTCGCTCTCGATGTCACGCCAGTTGTTGGAATGAAGGATGCCGACAACCAGCAGCGACATCGGTATGGCCCAGACGACGGGGATCCAGGAAGGGCTGCCCATTTGAACCGTCCAGGATCCGAGTGCGCCCAAAATCCCGAAGTTCATGAAAACGGCCAGGTCCCCCAGAGCGTTAAACTTAAGCGGAAACGGACCCCATGTATAAAAAACGCCGATGGTGATTCCCACCGTTCCGATCCACAGTACGGGCATGCCTACCCGATATAAAAGATACAGTCCAATAGAGGAGCCTGCCATCAGTAGAATCCATCCTCCCAACAGGGCCTCTCGATGGCTGATCCAGCCTCTGACGACCGCACCACTGACCGGATTTACCCTCCTGTCTACGCCTTCTCTGAAGTCAACCACATCATTGAGCAGGTTGGCGCCTGAATGAAGAATCGCCATGCCGATCAACGAAGCGAAAAACAGGCTCCATTTCAGAGTGCCGCCGCCTATGGTTACCGCCAAAACGGTTCCGAATATGACCGGCATCGTCGAGGCGGGAAGTGCAAAAGGGCGAATGGCTGTCCACCATTTCTTCAGCCACCGGGGAGGGGGCTCTATTTCCGGTTGTGCAGTGTCTGCAGGGCTGGTTGCTACCGCCATGGTTGTGTGTCGTTCCTTTTGTTTAACTTGAGTGTTTCAAGGGGTTCAGAATTAATTTTATAAATTAAAAGTGATGATCGACCGTGTCAAGTCAAAAACGCTTTTATCGCGGTCCCGTGTCGATAAGAATCAGATCCGCGTTTTTTTCCGCTTTGATCTCGAGATGGGATTCATCGGTAATACGTGCCTGATCCCCTCGGGTAAGGCGTTTGCCGTTTACATCGATATCGCCGGCGGATACGTAGACGAAAAGGTTTCGATCCGCTTCGCTTTGATAGTCGACAAAACGACCGCCTGTGAGTCTGGCCCGGTAGATCGTCGCATCCGCAAAAATTTCAATCGCCTCCTCTTTTCCTTTGCCTGAAGCTACCGGAAGCAGACGATTGTTAAAAGATGAGGGATCAAAATGTTTTTCATGGTATGACGGCGTTTTTCCGGCGGCATTCGGGTAAATCCATATCTGAAACAACCAAAGCGGTTTATCGGCTAGATTGAACTCCGAATGGCTCAAGCCTGTTCCGGCGGACATGGCCTGAACCCCGTTGGCCTTGATGACGCTTTTATTCCCCATGGTGTCTTCATGGGTGAGCTGCCCGTCCAGTACAAGGGTGATAATTTCCATTTCCCGGTGGAAGTGCTCGGGAAAACCACCGCCCGGCTCGACAAGGTCGTCATTGAACACCCGCAACTTGCCGAATTGGACATTCGAAGGGTCATGGTAGTCGGAAAACGAAAAAAGCCAGTAGGTTTTCAGCCATCCCGTATCCCGGGCATGGCGATGATCCGCGCGAATGATCTGAAACATGTGAACCTCCTTTTGTTTAAAAGCTTTTCCCTAACCTAAAAACGACAAAACGATTGTCAAGTCGCCCACAACTTATTATGAATCGAAATAATTGTTCTACAAATCCAGCCGGCCCGACCCTGTTGACATGAAAGAAACGCATCGGACCCATGGGTCCCGGTCTTTGGATTTTTCAACCGATCGACGGCGCGTTCACGTCGGTGATACCGCTTGGAGGCAGCGTGAAAGAAGAAGACATTGGCAAGGGTGCTCGATACCGGTGGAAGATATTTATCATACTGGCACTGGCATACTTTTTCGTCTATTTCCATCGACTTTCCATATCTGTCGTAGCAGACGATCTCGCTAGGGATTTTCAGACCACGGCGAGCATGCTGGGGGTATTGGGATCCATCTACTTTTATTGCTATGCCCTGATGCAGCTGCCGGCAGGGTTGCTTTCCGATTCGATAGGTCCCCGAAAAACCGTAACCTATTTTCTTCTGATCGCTTCTGTGGGGAGCATTCTTTTCGGATTGGCTCCAACGATCCATGTTGCTTTTATCGGCAGAATCATGGTCGGGCTGGGTGTTTCCATGGTGTTTATTCCAACCATGAAGATTTTATCCCGGTGGTTCCGGGCCCGTGAGTTTGCCCGTATGGCGGGGGTGCTCAACGCAGTCGGCGGTCTTGGCGTGCTGGGCGCCACCTGGGCGCTGGCCGCAGCGGCGAATGCCTTGGGTTGGCGCTTTTCCTTTGAATTGATCGGCCTGTGCACCTTTCTGATCGTGGGACTGGTGTGGTCGGTCGTGAGAGACCGGCCGCAGGACAAAGGGTGGCCGCCCATAGCCGAAGACAGGGCGCTCCCATTGCCTTCCGTGATCCGGATGTCTCTGTGGGAGGGGTTACGGCGGGTGATTTCCGAAAAATATTTTTGGCCCCTCGCTTTATGGTTCTTTTTTGACTGCGGAGTATTTTTCGGGTTCGGTGCTCTCTGGGGAGGGCCCTATCTGATGCACGTTTACGGCATGACCCGGGCTGATGCAGGATCGGTCCTCGCAATGATTGCGTGGGCGATGATTCTGGGGAGTCCTTTGCTGGGTTATATTTCGGATAACATGGCAAAAAGTCGAAAAAAACCGCTTATCCTATCGAGTGCGGTGCTGGTTGCGGTACTCGCCTTTTTAAACAGCTATCCGAGCGGTCTTCCGCGCACGGCCCTTTTTGTTGTTTTTTTTGTTTTTTCTCTCTGCGCATCGGCCATCGTCGTTGTAGGTTTTACCTCCGCCAAAGAGCTTTTCCCCATTGAAATCGCAGGGACTTCCGTTGGGGCGGTGAACCTTTTTCCTTTTTTGGGAGGGGCGGTATTTATGCCGCTTCTGGGGCGTGTGCTCGATGCATACCCCGGATCAATGAGCGGACAATATTCGATTGAAGGGTATCGAACGCTTTTGTTCGTTCTGCTTGTCGCCTCGATCGGCTCTCTGGTGTGCGCATTTTTCATCAAGGAAACATTTCCGAATTGAACCCGGCCTCCTCCCATCGCTCCGTTCAGCAGATAGTTTTCCATCAGGAAAAGTTACCGATCGACAACCTGCTCGATTATTGCCGCAAGCGCCATAAAATTGATTTGTGTAGAACTTACGTTGCTCGATGGCTCGCCGGCGGCGTGAGACGGCCCGATGTGAAAATCGATGGTGATGCTTTTTTCCCGGCAATACTTTTCCAGGGAGGGTTTCGTCATGCTGCCTACCAGAAACGCCCCGGTTTTCATTCCCCATTCGAAATGGGGACCGTCTCCTCCGCTGTCGCCTATGAGAACAATTTTTTTTGGGTCGATTCCGAAAGATTCCGCCGTTTTTTCCGTGTGTTTCCACTTGTCTTCAATTTCAAACAATTCGTATACGTAGGGCGGATCGGCAGGGGTCTCGGAAAACCGGATCATCGGATTGGCCGACAGCACCGGCACCAGGGGCAAGAGCCCTTTTGCAAATACCCGTTGAAAATAACCGATTGAATTGGTGGTGTTGATCATAAATAAAATATTCCTGCCCAGGCACCATTCGATCAGCTGGGGTACGCCCGGATAGGTGACAAAGCATGTATCCAGATAGGCATCCATCTGCTCTGCGGTGATGGACTTCGGCAAAAGTTGTCCGATTCGGTGTAACGCCTCGCCGAGCGACAGGCTGTTGCCCGTGTAAAGCCGGAAAACAGCCGTCAGCTCCGATTCCAGCTTCGGGTAATTATACGCGATGACGTCAAACGGCCCGCAGGGTGCGAGGCACTCGCTCCAGTCCGAAGATACCAGCGCCCGATAGGCGGCTCTATGGTTGGTCATTATCCACCCCCTGGTTTACATTTTCCTTCACGCTGTGGAGAAAGCCTTCGGGCCCGTTCACGGCCGGTTCCCGAAAATAGAAAAGCAGTGGGGTCCGGCCCGCGGACCCCACTATGGAACAAGAGCTGATGAGCTTTTCGGATTCATCAGGGCGCCTGGCTGGTCCGGCGTCCGGTGATGCCGGCGTTTACGCGTGTCAGCTCGTGGGTACTTCAGACAGCGGAATGCCCAGGGCCTCGGCCACCCCCTTACCGTAATCCGGGTCGGCTTTCAGGCAATTGCCGATGTGGCGGATCTGGATCTCCCGCGGCGCCTCCTTGATGGCGCGGGCGGTGTTGCCGAAAAGCGCCGCCTTCTGCTCGGCGTTCATCAGGCGGAAAAGCAGGCCCGGTTGGGTGTAGTAATCTTCGTCCACGCGATGATTCCAGTGGTCGGCGGCTCCTTCCAGGCTGAGAGGCGGTTCAGAAAAATCCGGCTGCTCCTGCCATTCGCCGTAACTATTGGGTTCATAGCTGATGGCGCTGCCATGATTGCCGTCCACGCGCATGGCTCCGTCGCGGTGGTAGCTGTGGAAGGGACAGCGGGGCCTGTTGACCGGGATCAGGTGATGATTCACGCCGAGCCGGTAGACCTGGGCATCGTGGTAGGAAAAAAGACGCCCCTGCAGCATCTTGTCGGGTGAAAAGCCGATGCCGGGCACGATGGCAGCCGGGTTGAATGCCGATTGTTCGACTTCGGCAAAGTAGTTTTCCGGGTTGCGGTTGAGTTCCATGACACCCACCTCAATCATCGGATAATCCTTGTGGAACCATACTTTGGTGAGGTCGAAGGGGTGATAGGGACATGTTGCCGCATCCTTTTCCGGCATGACTTGAATAAACAGGGTCCAGCGGGGAAAGTCGCCCCGTTCGATACTCTCATAGAGGTCTCGCTGGTGACTTTCCCGGCACATGCCGACCACCTTTGCGGCCTCTTCGTCGGTCAAGTTGCGGATTCCCTGCTGTGTTCTGAAGTGGAACTTGACCCAGTACCGTTCATTCTTTGCGTTGATCAGACTGAAGGTGTGGCTGCCGAAGCCGTGCATGTGACGGTAGGAAGCCGGGATGCCTCGGTCGCTCATGACGATGGTGACCTGATGCAGCGCCTCGGGCAGGCTGGTCCAGAAATCCCAGTTGTTGCGGGCGCTGCGCAGGTTGGTACGTGGATCGCGTTTGACCGCGTGATTGAGGTCGGGAAATTTGAGCGGATCGCGCATAAAAAACACCGGCGTGTTGTTGCCGACCAGATCCCAGTTTCCCTGCTCGGTATAGAATTTGACTGCAAAGCCCCGGATATCCCGCTCGGCGTCTGCGGCGCCGCGCTCACCGGCCACCGTGGAAAAACGGGCGAATAGTTCGGTCTTCTTTCCCACTTCGGAAAATATCTTGGCCTTGGTATATTGGGTGATGTCATGGGTGACGGTGAAGGTTCCGTAGGCACCGGACCCCTTTGCGTGCATGCGGCGCTCGGGAATCACCTCCCGGTCGAAGTGGGCGAGCTTCTCCAGATACCATACATCCTGCAGCAGTACCGGGCCCCGTGGTCCGGCGGTCATCGTGTTCTGGTTATCGGCGACGGGAGCGCCGGCAGCGGTCGTAAGTTTTTTCTTTTGATCCATCAATTTTCTCCTTTCTTTCTGTTTTTTTGCTCAGGCAGTCTCGGCAGATTCCAAAAAAATCGAGCCGATGCGTGATGATCTCAAAACCGGTTTCCTCAACGACTTCCCGGGTCAGGTCTTTTAGACTGCTCAGATCCGGGTCGATGATTTTTTTACATTTGGTGCAAATTACATGGGGATGCGGGAAGGGTTTGTTGCCGTCATACCGGTTGCTTCCATCAGCGAAACCCAACTCCAAAACCTCGTTTATTTCCTTCAGAAGGGAAACGGTCTTATAAATCGTGGCCAGGCTCGTTGTGGGGAATCTGCTTCTGACCTTATCATAAACCGTCTCGACGCTCGGATGTACTTCGCTGGCCGCCAGCACCCTCAGCACGGCCAGACGCTGAGGGGTGACACGGAATTTGTGATCTTTCAGCTTTGCAAGCATCTGATCAATCCGCGATTTGACATCAGCCGGCTCGGGTCGTTCGGTCATGGCAGCGCTTTCTTATTTAAAAAGACGTTTAATTTAAAAATAATAATTATTAATTAATTTACATAATCATTTTTTCCGTGTCAAGCCGAACTTTTCGAATCTCCGAAAAAACCGCCGGGTGGCGGCCGCACGGGCCGTTTTCTCGAAAAGGCGAACCGTTACAAATTTTTTCCAATTAGTAAAAAGGCCTGACAGCTTCTGTGCATGGAAGCTTGAACGAAAACCAGATTTGCGTGATAATGTAATTAATCCAAGTAAATAGTAAACCAAAGCAGGGGCTTGTCTGGCATGGCTTTTGCAAATTTGCTGACAGGAGCAAGGGGTCTCCTTCCTTCTGGTTGTCGATTCAGGCGATCAGCGGTATGTATCAGACCCTGGTCAAGTCGATGGCGCCAATCAGTAAGCTCGGCATCGTTCGTTAAAAAGGATCGCGCGTCATGAACCTTCATATCTTGCTCATCGCCCTTTTGGTAATGGCTCCTTTTGTCGGCGCCATACTGTGTGCCGTCTTTCGAACAAAACTTATCCGTTCTGCGGTCGTGCTGGCGATTGGCGCTTTGCTGATCACATCCGCCGCGGTCCTTGCTTTTCTTGTTCCCTTTCGTTTGCATGCTGATTCCATATTCGGTTTTGATCTGCACCGAATCATCCAGGCGGCGGATTTCTTTTTGATGATGATCATCGCCTATTATGGATTCAGGTTTCGACACCCGGTAATCATTGCACTCGCCGTTTTTCAGATCCTGATGGTCGCCTATTTGGAGTTTTATCTCATCAAAGGCCCCCTGTCCGGCACGCTCATTTACTGCGATCCCCTTTCGCTGATGATGGTTTTAATCATATCCATCGTCGGGTCCATCATTTGTTTCCAGGCTATTCCCTATATGCAAAACCATGAAAAACATTCGAATATTTTAAAATCGCGGCAGCATCGTTTTTTTTTCGTTATGCTCTTGTTCCTGGGCGCCATGAACGG
>Ga0068712_1004586_pt1 | contig 11535 bp, 10 predicted proteins | sample MTBAKSrepl1MetaG_FD_62987 | JGI IMG/M metagenome (GOLD analysis project Ga0068712, IMG submission 62987) | Enrichment culture microbial communities from Arthur Kill intertidal strait, New Jersey, USA, that are MTBE-degrading - MTBE-AKS1... | ecosystem: Environmental > Aquatic > Marine >... | reverse complement strand
GAGCTCTTCAGATCGTTGATGGGAAAGCTCGCCTCGTCAAGGAGATCTACTGCGATGGATTGGGAGCGTGCCTTGGCGCGTGTCCAGAGGGTGCGCTGACGCTGGAGGATCGCGAGGCCGAAGCGTTTGACGAGGCGGCTGTGGAAGAGCACCTTCAGCAGGCGGGGTCGAACGAGCAGCTCCCCTGTGGTTGCCCCGGATCAGCCATGCGGATCATGGGCGGGAAGGCGGCAGCCCCGACTGACACACTTGCCACGAGTAGCTCGATTACGTCTGCGCTCAGGCAATGGCCGGTGCAGCTGATGCTCGTACCGCCGAGAGCGGCATCCCTCAAGGGGGCAGACATCTTGCTCTGTGCCGACTGTGTCCCCTTCGCGATGCCGGACCTGCATTCGCGTTTCATGGCCAATCGATCGGTTCTCGTTGCGTGTCCAAAACTCGATGATGCAATGCACTACCGATCAACGCTGGCCGAGCTCTTTCAAGAAGCTCAGCCGAAGAGCATCACGGTCCTCCGCATGGGGGTTCCATGCGGAGGAGGGTTGGCGCACCTTGCAGAGGAGGCCTACAAGGAAGCAGGGCTCGACTGTCCGCTCTACATTCACGTTGTTGAGATCGAGGGAGGTGCGGTGCGAGCATGAGTTTCCGATGCCCGGGGCTAAGCGGGCGCACGTTGGCTTCGAAGGCAGTTGTGTGTCCGGGTGCGGTGCGTCAGTGGAGATCTTCTCCGACGAGGCGTCTGCTCGATGCCTCCTCTGTCGCGGCGGCGTGAGGCCGTATTCGTTTGACAAGCGTGGCAGGCTGGTCAATGATGGAAAGCCAAGGAGGCAGGGCATGTTCTCGAAAAGAATCGGGAGAACTGCTAGAAGATCGCTCGAATACGCCGAGAGCATCATCAACACTGTCCGTGAGCCGCTGCTTGTCCTGGATCAGGATCTACGGGTACTCACCGTCAGTCGTTCCTTCTATGAGTTCTTCAAAGTGCGACCTGAAGACACCGTGGGACAGCTCATTTATGACCTGGGCAACAGGCAGTGGGACATCCCCAAACTGAGGGAACTGCTAGAAACGATTCTTCCCCACGAGACCACCTTTGATGACTACGAGATGGAACATGATTTCGCTACCATTGGCAGGCGCACAATGCTCTTGAATGCGCGGCAGATTCAGAGGAAGTTGGGCGAAGAACGGATCGTCCTCCTGGCGATCGAGGACATCACCGAGCGCAGTGAGATAGAAGATGGTCTGGAGAAGGCCCATGAAGACTTGAAGGAGTTGACCCGCGAGTTGGAGCGCGTTGCGCGGGTGAAGTCCGAATTCCTGGCCAACATGTCGCACGAGCTCAGGACTCCGCTTAACTCCATCAACGGGTTCTCCGAAGTGTTGTACGACGAGACGTTCGGACCGCTGAATGCGAAGCAGAAGACATACGTAAGCAATGTCCTGACCAGCGGAAAGCACCTTCTCCTGCTCATCAATCAGTTACTCGACATGGCGAAGGTCGAAGCCGGGAAGATGGCGCTGGCGCTGTCCAGTTTGCCCATGAAGAGCCTCTTGAATGAGATTTCGCAGCTGCTGGCGGACACGGTTAGCAGGAAGAAGCTTCGAGTGACGCTCGAAATCGCCGAAGACCTGCCGAGTATTGAGGCGGATGAACTCAAGGTGAGAGAGATCTTCTACAACTTGCTTTCAAACGCGGTCAAATTCACCCCCGAGGGTGGTGACATCGGCATGCGGGCGAAGAAGGCTGATTCCGAGATAGAGGTCGTGGTCTGGGACACGGGAGTCGGGATCGCGCCGGAGAATATGGACAAGATACTCGAAGGGTTCTTCCGTGTCGATACGCCGTATTCCAGGGTGACTGAGGGGACCGGGCTCGGTTTGCCGCTTTCGAAGCAGTTGGTTGAGCTGCATGGCGGGAGTCTTTCTGTCGAATCAGAGGGATTGGACAAAGGCACCTCGGTCCGTGTCACCTTGCCCATGACACCGAGGGGGCGGGTATGAGACTGAGAGTGCTGGTTGTCGATGACAACAGCAGTAATCTGATGCTAGAGCAAGACCTGCTGGAATGCGCTGACTTCGAGGTACTCGAGGCGAGAAACGCCGCAGACGCCATCACCATTGCCAGGAGTGAGAAGCCGGACGTCATCGCCATGGATGTGCGGCTTCCAGACATGCGTGGGTCGGAAGCCGCCAGGATACTGCGTCAAGACGAAGAGACGCGCGACATTCCGATTGTTTTTGTGACCGCATCCGTGATGCCGGGCGATAGAGAAGAGCTGAAAGGCATACCCAACACTGGGTTCATCGGAAAGCCGATCGACACGCGGACGTTCGCAGAACAGATTCGGCGCTTCTGTGTCCGCGATGGGGAAGAGGTGGAACGGTCACATGACATGTGAGAAGGGAATGGAAGAGCAACCGCGGATCTTAGTTGTTGACGATCATCCTGAGAACATCGAACTCCTCGAAGCATTCCTTGTTCCGCAGGGCTATGAGGTTGTCAGAGCAGCAACTGGCGAAGAGGCTCTCAAGCGACTCTCAAGCAACGATATCGCGCTGATGCTCCTGGACGTGATGATGCCCGGCCTCGACGGCTATGAAGTTACCCGCAGAGTCCGGCAAGACAGCGTGCATGGACAGCTTCCGATCGTCTTGGTTACCGCGTTGCGGGACAAGGAAGAGCGGGTGAAGGGAATCGAGGCCGGCTGTGATGATTTCCTTTCGAAGCCGGTCGACAAGATGGAGCTTCTGGCCCGGGTCCGGTCCCTGCTGAAGGTCAAGGCCTACAACGACTTGATGAGTAAGTACCGGGAAGATCTGGAGTCTGAGGTAAACAGCAGGACCGAGGAACTACGGCACGCGATTGAGGGGATACGGGCAGCTTCGCTGGAGACCATCGTTCGACTCTCGATGGCGGCGGAATACAGGGACGAAGACACGGGCGCACACATCCTCAGGATGAGCCATTACGCGGCAGCGGTTGCCAAGCAGATGGGACTGTCAGAGAAAGACGTGGAGACAATCCTCTGTGCCGCGCCGATGCACGATGTTGGCAAGATTGGGATTCCTGACCACATCCTCCTGAAGCCCGGCAAGCTGGATGCTGAGGAATGGGAGATCATGAAGTCGCACACGACGATCGGGGTGCGAATCCTGGAGGGATCCGACGCCGACGTGATTCAGCTGGGAGAGACCATCGCCGGAACCCATCACGAAAAGTGGGATGGTGAGGGCTATCCATCCGGGCTGAAGGGGGAGGGCATACCGATATCGGGACGGATCACGGCGATTGCCGATGTCTTTGATGCGCTGACATCCAAGCGCCCCTACAAGGAGCCGTTCTCACTCGATCGCTCGTTCTCGATCATCAGAGAAGGGCGGGGCACGCACTTCGACCCCACCGCGGTCGATGCGTTCTTTGCAGTGGAGAGCGAGATCCTGCAGGTCAAGGTGCGCTACCAGAACGAAGGGCAGAATCTCCTTGCCCTTCTCCCCTCGCGGGATTACTCCTGAAGTCGAACCTGGCAGAGACCATGCGAGAGGAACGTTCAGATCTTCACTCGGCAGGTCGGATGAGCTAGGCTGACCGGAACGGCACGCCTGTCTCGGGTCGGGTATGACTCCTCCAGATGCACAGCGGGCCCAAACACCAAAGGCGTGCTGCATCGTGGACACGCAATCAGAAGAGCGCCAGTTGGAGAAGTCCCGGCGCTTTGGAGCTTGTATCACTGTAGGAAGAACCTTCGTTCTGTCCACTGAGTGGTAGTTTGGAGCCTGGGGGACTGAATGCAGAACGCGTTTGTGCATCGCTGCATGGTGACCGGTGTCCTCTGGAATCAACTCGCAGGCTTCGATGTGCTGTTCAGATCTGCCTTGAAGTGCTCGGGGATCATCCGGCCTCTCAGCCGGGCTCGAGCGATCATGGCACTGCCTTTGGGCCGGGCCCAAGGGTGAAGGTCAACTCTCTGGTTCGTGCTCTGCGAGCCAAGCATCGCAGTAACCCACCCAGAGACGATTATGGTCCTCTGGTTCGACCACGCGGACTGCCAGATCGGCAATGCTCCGAATGCCGAGCCCCGGACCTCTCCGATGGATGTGCTTGTACAAGCGTGCCGATCCCCCAATCTGGTCCAACGCGGCGTACTCCGCAGCTATGGTGCCTTCAGCAGCTTCGAACGCAGCGAAGGTCCTAGCGTGTCCGTCAATCAAGCTGAACTCCCCATCGATGCTCGTGACGAGCACAGGCGGGAGCGAGCTCTGACCGCCAGCCCTCCGGACCGAGCGAACCCGGTCCAGCTTGGCGCGGTTGATGTATCAGTTGTTTGGTCTTAGGTCTGCGATGCGGTAACACTCTACATTGGCCATTCCTTGGCCCAATCCCCCTTGCTCCGGAGTCGTGAACTACCACACCAATCCTATCATCGAGCAACAGCTTCGGCTAGCCTGCAGGTTGACTGACCTTCACCCTGGGGCCGCGCAGCAGTTCATCACGCATCACAACAGCGTCTTGGGGGGCTGGTTCGCGGAGGTCAAGCCAGCAAGCGAGATCGAGTTCGCGGGGGCCGGATAGCCGCGCACTCTCCTTGAGTCGGTGGGGAGGTGGAGGGCTGGCGGGCTAGTCGGGAACGGGCTATCAAGCGGCGAACGTGGTGCTCAGCGCTCGCTTCGCACGCGGTCGATCACACGAAGGAACTCTCTCGTTGTGTGCGGATCTACATCTCTTGGCTCGATTGTCAGAGGACCGGTGTAGTCCCACTCGTGCACGATCATCCTCACGGCATCGAGAACGGACTCGAAGTCGCCCTGGGAGGGAGTAGAGCCTGCGCGTAGTTCGCACGGCACATGAACGTTGGCGATGCGGTCCACGTCGGCCTGGAACTGCGCGAGCTCATCGAAGAGCATTGCCCACCGCAGGTCCAAGGTAATCCAGTGAAACCTCTCAAGCAGCGTGCGAGGCGTCATCTCGTCAAGATGGGTCGGAACATTCTCAACAGCTGCCCTGACCTTCGGGAAACGCGATGACGCCTGTCGGACGCCATCCTCAAGAACGCCCACATCGAAGTCCTCAAGCCACGTGTCCCAGAGGTGAATGACGCAGACCCTGGCGCCGACGCTCTGCGCAAGGGCCATGCCCTCTTCGATGAGCGTCTTGCCGTGTCTGACCTCGTCTTCTCGACCGGAACACAGAGCAGTACCGACGTCTCGGTTCGCGTGAACGGAAAGGACAGGCAGGCTAGCCTGCGCGAGAAGAGCGGCGAGATCCCCAACGCTGTGTTTCTCCGCCCGCTTCCAGGCTGGCAGGCGTTTCTCCCGCTCGTCGCGCGGAGGACCGCGGCGATCCCACTCCGCAAGGTTCTGGAACTCGAAGCCGTCGACATGTGCTTCAGAGATTGCCCACTGCATGAAGCGAAGCGTGTCCTGAATCCGGTATCCGCTGCCGCCAAAGACCTTGACGCACGGAGCAACCGAGACTGAAAGCGGGTTGATACTCATCCTCGGTTCGCCTTCTTCCTCATCGGAGTAGCCTCCAGCTCCGCGGTCCAGTCAGGATCATACTCAGGTGCGCTCGATTGCGGCACGTGCGGGAAGCAGAGTGGATCGAAAGGTACGTTGGAGCCTGGGGGACACGAAGAGAAGGGCGCTCGGCAGCGGTCAAGGTGGGATCGGTGTCTGGCGAGCCTGCTGCTTCCGAGCGATGAGCCAGAGATACTCGATCTCCATCTCTCCCTCGATCTGGCTCTCGATGGCCGTGTCCAGCAGCTCGAAGCCCGATTCGGCGACCAACTGCTTGGTCGTTTCCGGCTGGTGACAGCTGAAGTACATAGGGACACCCAGCCACTCAGCCGTCACGTCATCGAATTCACTCGCCTCCGTGCTCAAGAGAAAGAGACCACCGTCGTTCAGCCAGTCATGGATGCGGAGGAACAGACGCGCATGCTCCCGTCGCGGGATGTGTTCAATCGTGTAGAACGACACAACTGCGTCGAATGAAGCCGAAGGGAAGTCGATCGATCCTGCATCTCCCAGAATGAAGCGCCCGGTGGGAACGTTGCGGCGGGCGAGGTTGATCTGCGCTTGCGATATGTCAACTCCTGTAAGCCTGTGGGTCTTCGCAATCTCTGGTCCTGCGGGTACTGCCGAGCCACAGCCAAGGTCGAGGACTGCGGAGTCCTTGCCAAGTCGGTCCAGGATTCTCCGAAGCCATGCCATTCGCGGCCAACGCACTTCCCCCTCAAGTCGCGAGTACTCCGCGGCTACGCGGTTGTATCCCTCCTGGACGATCCGCTTCTGGCGCTCGCCCTCACCCACATGAGTCATGGTTGGCAGATTCTAGCACGCGCTCCCTTCGACTTGGATCACGTTTCCGCGACTGATCGCTCGGGAGTGACAACCAGGAGCAGCTGGCTCTTGCGGGAGGCAGATCAACGCGTGAGCTAGGGGGCTTCAGAAGACTAGATTGGAACAGCGTTTTGGTCCCGAGGGGATTCGAACCCCTGTCGACGGGATGAGAGCCCGCTATCCTAGGCCACTAGACGACGGGACCGGTCGATCAGACAATTATCTCCGATCGCTCGATCGTCATCAAGCTTCCTCGGGACGATCGGCCGCCCCGCCAATCTCCTCCCTCGCCGCCGTGAGCGCGTCCATGAGATCGTCGAACATCTCGACCGGAATCGCGATCCCCTTGCGCGTTGGCCGCCACTCCCCTTCTTCGGCCTCGTAGAAGTTCCGGATGTCCACGTAGTCTCGCTCACGGAATCGCGACAGCCGAATCCGCACCTGCCCCCCGAGCCCCTTGTCGATCACGCGGATCAGGCGCTCCTCGCCTGCCTCGATCTCCCGCTCCGCCATCGCTCCTCCTTTCACACCCGGCTCGCCGGCTCCGCTCGGCCGGTCCGGGCCGGTCCGCCTACTTTCGGAGGTCTCGGCGCCGGTTTCAAGTCGCAGCAGACGCGAAGCTCGATCGAGGGCCTGCGACGGACGGAGAGCTCGAGATCCGAGCCTTCTTCCCTCACCGATCCCGGCCGACTCTGCGGTTGTACAACTCGTGCACACAACGAGAGGGCGAGGAGGCAGTCAGCTTCGCGTATTTCCTTGTTGTTCATGCCTCCATCACAAGAAGAGCAGTCCGTCATTGCGAGTGACTTGACGAAGCAGTACCTAGGCCGCATGCTGCAGGAAGATCTACGCAAATGGAAGTCTAGACCTTCCACGGGCTAGAATAGAATGCTATCATCAGAGAAAACTACAACACCTATTCACGCCATCTTTGATCATGCATTCGGCCGTGATTATCCCATTCTGTATCGAGTGGGATGTCTTTCATAGAAGCGCCCCTTCTCGTGAGGCGGCTCCGAACCTTGCCCAACCGCCGAATAGGCCACTATCATCACGGCAGGTTCACTAGATAAGGTGCTTACTAAGAACTGCTGATGATTATTCTACACGCAGGCTCTGTTGATGATCACTTGCTCCTTTGGGGAGAGAAGTCGGTCGAGGACGGAGGCTCTTCCACGCCACCACGAAGGCGAAAGGTAGAGAAGACGCCACCGAGCTCCTATCCGTTCGAGGCCGGGTTCAGCGATCTCTCCTCGGCGCTGAAAGCAGCGGGTGTTCCCGTCAAGATCCAGAAGAAACGAATGAGATCGGCCATTGCCTGGATTCCTACCAAGGGAGATCAACCGTTCGCCTCCAGCCCGCTCATCGCCGAAGCCCCAGAATCTCGGGCGAAGGTACGACTTGCCTCATGGGTGGTTACAGTGTTTCCCCTCATGCCGAAAGAGACCGTCGATCTGTTGAGTGTGAGTGCGAACAGACAAACGTTAGCTCCAGGAGTTGTCGTTGGCCCTGATCTGGTATTCTGGACAACGGCCCTCCACTTCTCCGGGGCGCTGGTGGCCAGGCAACGCTACCTGCCTGGTCTGTCGGTGAACGGCGGCAGCTGCCGGGCGACTTGGGGACCGATCTTTGCCGGTGATGACGCGGCCCGGCTCACCGCTCTGGCCGCACTGATGCCTCCGATCTGCCGGGCGCTCTCCGGGCTCGAGGAGACGTCCGCTCCTGCAATGCCCAAGGAATCTCTCCTCAAGCGGTTCATCGCCAGGATGGTGGATCACCTCGTCCGCTTCTCCATCAAGGAACCCCCGTTGCAGGAATCGGAACACGGCAATCAGCATGCCTTTGAAAGCACTCACGACGCCTGGCTTTACGCCCTACAGACGTCCGATGGCAGAGTAGTGGGAGGTGAGGATGAATTAACGCAGCTTGCGGAACAGGTACGTACATGGCATCAGCCCCTCGAAACCTCTCTAGCCTCCCCCGTGCGGCTGTGCTTCCGCCTCGAAGAACCGCAAAGAAGGCCACCGTCGGACAAGAAGCAGGCGGATCCTTCAGCGGATCACTGGCACGTTCGCTACCTCCTCCAACCTTATGATGATCCAAGCCTGCTCGTCCCGCTTGAGGACGTATGGCAGACAAAGGAAAAGAAGGTTTCCGCGCTCAAGCGGTATGGCGTGAATGTCGCGGAACACATGCTCTCTTCGTTGGGGCAGGCCGCAGGCCTTTGTCCACGGATCTCCGCCAGCCTGCAGGCCCCCGCTCCCACTGGATACTCACTCGATACACGAGCGGCACATCAGTTCCTCACTGAGACGGCAATCGTCTTGGAGCAGAGCGGTTTTGGGGTGATGCTTCCCGCCTGGTGGACCCGCAAGGGGACAAAGACCCGCTTTGCCCTTCGCGCCACGGTAAGAAGCCCAGCGATGCACGGGAAAAGCGGTCTCTCCCTGGAAGAGGTAGTGAAGTTCGACTGGGAGCTGGCCCTCGGTGACCGAAAACTCACCCAACGCGAGCTGGAGGCACTGGCCAAGCTGAAGGCGCCACTCGTCCAGATTCGCGGCCAGTGGGTGGAGATGAACGCGACGGAGATTCAAGCGGCGATCGAGTTTTGGAAGGACCAGACCCCAATAGAGGCAACAGTACGGGATATCGTGCAGATGACGCTTGGGTCCAAGGACGCCCCAGGCGGATTCAACTTTGGCGGAGTCACGGCCACGGGTTGGATCGGAAAGCTTCTCAGACAATTAGATGGAAGAACGGAGTTTGAGGAGCTCGCTTCCCCAAAGGCGTTTTCCGGCACGTTGCGACCGTACCAAGTGCGCGGATATTCGTGGCTCTCTTTCCTGCGCAAGTGGGGCTTGGGCGCGTGCCTGGCAGACGATATGGGATTGGGTAAGACGATCGAGACCTTAGCAATGATCGAGCGCGATTGGGAAGAGGACATCAGGCGACCGGTACTCCTTATCTGCCCAACCTCCGTGGTAAACAACTGGCAGAAGGAGGCCGCGCGGTTCACGCCAAAGCTTCCAGTGCTCGTCCATCACGGCGCTGAGCGGTTGAGAGGAAAAGCGTTCGCCAAGAAAGCACGCAAGCAGGCGATGGTGATCTCAAGCTATGGCCTGCTGCAGCGCGACATCGAATCCCTGCAGAAGGTGTCTTGGGCCGGGGTGGTGCTCGATGAAGCGCAGAATATCAAGAACCCTGGGACCAAACGGGCCCGTGCCGCGCGAGCGATACGAACCGACTATCGCATTGCTCTGACCGGCACGCCGGTGGAGAACAGCGTCGGCGACCTGTGGTCCATCATGGAGTTCTTGAATCCCGGACTCCTTGGGACGCAGGCCGATTTCAAGCGCAATCTCCTTATTCCCATTCAGGCACAACGAGACGCCACCGCCACCGAGCAGCTGAAGCGGATCACAGGGCCGTTCATCCTACGGCGGCTGAAGACAGACCGATCGATCATCGCCGATCTGCCCGAGAAGATGGAGATGAAGGTCTTCTGCACTCTAACAGAGGAACAGGCATCCCTGTACGCCGCCGTGCTGAAAGACGTGGAAGAGGGACTCGCCTCCACTGAGGGGATCGAGCGCAAGGGGATCATCCTCGCCACACTCTCCAAGCTGAAGCAGGTCTGCAACCATCCGGCACAGTTCTTGGGCGATAACTCGCGCCTTTCCCATCGCTCGGGAAAGCTCGATCGCCTGACGGAGATGCTGGAGGAGATCATCGCGGTCGGGGATCGGGCACTCATCTTCAGCCAATTCGCCGAGATGGGCAAACTCCTGAGAAGACACCTGCAAGAGACGTTCGGCTACGAGATACCGTTCCTCTATGGCGCTGTCTCCAAGAGCAAGCGCGATCAGATGGTCAACCGCTTTCAGGGCGAGGACGGCCCGCCCATCTTCCTCCTTTCCCTCAAGGCTGGCGGTACGGGCTTGAACCTCACCGGCGGCAATCACGTCTTCCACTTCGATCGCTGGTGGAACCCGGCGGTAGAGAACCAGGCGACCGACCGCGCTTTCCGCATTGGCCAGACGAAGAGCGTTCAGGTACGCAAGCTCATCTGTGCCGGGACGCTGGAAGAGAAGATCGACGAGATGATCGAGCGCAAGAAGGAGATCGCCGAGACGGTGGTCGGGACCAGTGAGGGTTGGATCACCGAGCTTTCCAACGCCGATCTTAAGGAGATCTTCGCCTTACGCAGGGAGGCGGTGGGAGACTAGGATGGCCAAGAGGCCAAGAGGAGTGAGGACCATGGAACGAGGATCTGATGGGGATAGTCGAGGACGCTTGGCCGCGGGAGCGTGATAACAGTCCAAGTGAACAGGAGATCGAAGAGCAAGATCAGTACATGCTTCGCTGGCAAAGGAACTTGCGTTTGGCTGCCCATGCCACGGCCGCTGCATTCGCTCAGCTTTCCGAGGTGGAGAGAGTGATGCTCTCTGGGTCCGCAGCTGTCCCATTGAACAAGGAACTCCCCCGGTTTCGCGAATTCCGCCGCCACGGGATCACCGTCTGGCATGAGTGCAAGGACGTTGACCTCGCCGTATGGCTGAGCGATCTCGATCATCTGCGGGGACTGCAGAAGGCGCGGTCCCACGCGATAAACCGGGTTTATCGGAGGCAGAATGTCGGCGTGGCGCACCATCAAGTCGAGGTCTTTATCCTGGAACCGGGAACGGACGGGTACCTGAGGCGATTGTGCACGTTCAATCAGTGTTCCAAAGACAGGCTGGACTGCCTTGTTCCCGGCTGCGGCGAGATCGGGTTCCTCCAACAACACAAAGGATTTGTCTTCTCGAAGGACGCCCTTGTCATCGGCAAGGCCATCACCCTGTTCGAAAGGCAAGGGACAGCACCGTTGAAGGGGGACTACGATGTCGCGCTACCGTGATTACTACTATTTTCCACCGTCCAGCCCCCGCAGCGTGACGGGAGGGATCAAGGCGCACTCCAAGCGTGGCGCATTCGGCAAGAACTGGTGGGCACAGCGGTGGATCGCGGTTCTTGAGAGCTTCAACATGGGGGCCCGGATCACGCGCGGGCGAACCTATGCCCGCAAAGGGCAGGTGATCTCCATCGACATCGACAAGGGGATTGTCACGGCCGAGGTTCAGGGTTCTCGCGCCAAACCCTATCGTGTATCGATCAAGGTAAAGACGCTCTCGAAGGCGAAGTGGCAGAAGCTAG
>Ga0068712_1004581_pt1 | contig 11552 bp, 14 predicted proteins | sample MTBAKSrepl1MetaG_FD_62987 | JGI IMG/M metagenome (GOLD analysis project Ga0068712, IMG submission 62987) | Enrichment culture microbial communities from Arthur Kill intertidal strait, New Jersey, USA, that are MTBE-degrading - MTBE-AKS1... | ecosystem: Environmental > Aquatic > Marine >... | reverse complement strand
TTCCGGGCCTCAGCAACGAGCGGATGGCCCTTTACAACGATAAAAAGGAAGCGGCAATTTCGTCGTTTTACAAAAAGATTGCGGAAGTCCCCTTTGCCCAAGACCTCCAGGGCGAGCGCCTCATGGCCCTGGTCCTCTACTGGGACGAGTACAAGAATGCAAAAATGACGGCCCGGGGCAAAGAGGCCGTCGAGGCCGTAAACGCAGAATTTGAGAAGAAGGACCCGGCGTTCTTTAGGATGGTGAACCCGGGGAAGGACAAGACGGCCAAAAAGGTCAACCGGGCGTTCAAGGGCCTAATCAAGGAGAGGCAGCAGCTTTTAAGGGAAATCAAGAAGGAAAAGATCGATGCCAGCTTTCTGGGGCGGATCGGAAGGGCCGTCGAGCCGGTCACCCAGTGGGCCGGATTTAGCTGGCGCGTCAACGTAGCACTTCTGAGCGCCTTCGCGGCCAAAGAAAGCAGTGTGGCCGCCCTGGGCGCCCTGTACGACCAGGGGGAGACGGGGAACCAGTCTCTGGAACAGCGGATGGCCGAAGGCGAGGCAGGCTTTACGCCCCTTCACGCCCTTTCCCTGATGCTCTTTATGGTCCTCTATCCCCCCTGCATCGCCACGACCATTATGGTGAAGGTCCAGTCCGGGTCGTTCAAATGGATGCTCTTCTCCATGTTCTATCCCATGGCTTTGGGGCTGGTGGTCGCGATGGCGGTGTTTACCGGTGGAAAGACGCTGGGGCTTACGGGTTTTCAGGCCATGTTTGCATTCTATGGACTGGCCCTGACGGCGACTATCGGGATGGGCCTGATTAAGAATCGTGAGGACTTCTCGTAGAGGCCTGCAAGGTTGAGAAGGTAAGAGGGTGAGAAGGTAAGAAGGTGAGAGGATGAGGTTGTATCCAGCATCCAGTATCCAGTGAGAAAGGAGGTGAATCCCATGAAGAAAAGAGCCTTTTTGATCGGCCTGACAGCGCTTTTTCTGCTAACTGCCGGTCAGGCAATCGCCCATACCCCCATTTGCTCCTGCTATGACAACGGGGATGGCTCCATTACCTGCGAGGGCGGGTTTTCAGACGGCGCTTCGGCCGCGGGCGTGGAGATGACAGTGACGGACGCGGATGGAAAGGTCTTGATCAAGGGGAAGATGGATCAAGGGAGTGAATTTACATTTAAAAAGCCTTCCGGCCCTTTCAAGGTGCAGTTTAACGCCGGACCGGGGCATTTGGTGGAGGTGGAGGGAAAGGATATTTCCGACTAGTCTTTTCCCTCGCGCAGAGCAGGTTGGGAGCGGGGCGAATCCCTGAATACCCGCCCCGCTCCCTGGGCGTTCCCTTTGGTAAGGGGACAATATACAGATTGACATGAATCCCAAGGAAAAATCAAGAAAGGAATCGCGACAATGAAAAAATGGATGGTAACCGCACTTGTTGGAATGGCCGCATTGGCCGTGCATATCCCGGCCTTCGCGCATTTTCAGATGATCTACACGCCGGAGTCGGCGCTCCAAAAAGGGGGCCCCATTGAGCTCAAACTGGTCTTTACCCACCCCTTTGAGGCCGGGCATACCATGGATATGGGAAGCCCGACCGCCTTCGGCGTCTTGCACAAAGAGAAAAAAGAGGACCTTCTCGGAAAAGTGAAGCCGATTGAGTTTTCAAGCCTCACCAATAAAGGCAAGGCATTCGAGGCATCCTATAAACTCAAGGGCATGGGGGATTATGTCTTCTATCTCAGCCCCGCCCCTTACTGGGAGGCCTCTGAAAGCAAATATATTACCCAGCACACGAAAATGATTGTAAATGCGGCAGGGATACCCACGGATTGGGATGCAGAGGTCGGACTTCCGGCCGAGATCGTGCCGCTCGATAAGCCTTACGCCCTCTGGACCGGGAATGTCTTCAGGGGAATTGTCAAGCTTGGGGGGAAGACGGTCCCCTTTGCCGAGGTCGAGGTGGAGTACCTGAATCACGATGTCAAGGGAAATGGCTTTGTAGAAGACGCGAAGGCGAAGGCGCCTCAGGATGCTTTCGTTACGCAAACCATCAAGGCAGACACCAACGGTGTTTTCACGTACGCGATTCCCAAGGCCGGCTGGTGGGGCTTTGCAGCCCTGATGGAAGGGAGTAAGATCGACGGCAAAGACAGCGAAGTCGGCGGCGTGATCTGGGTCCAGGCCAGGGATATGAAATGATGTCTGAGGAATCAGAATGTGAGGCGCACCGATGTTGGATACGATCGTGGTTTTAGTGATTGCACTTCTGGCCGGCGGATACCTGTTCCGGCGATTCCGAGCAGCGGTAAAAGGGAAAAGGCCTCCCTGCGGGTGCGGCACCTGTGGAGGTACGTGCGGTTTCGACAGGGCGGATTGCAGGGCCTGCCGGCCTTCGATGATTGGGGGAGGTGAACGGATTTCCGATAAATCCTGATAGGGTCGACCCTGATGGCATCGGGGTGAATTACAACTGAAACGGCGCCGGTTTTGAAGATCGGCGCGGGTCTTACGGGTCCCGATCAAAGGCGGGACAAGTGAAGGCGCAACAGGAGCCATGTAGGAGGGCGGCCTGTCTGCGCCTTTTTGTTTGGCAAATGCATTTACAGATAGAGGGTCATCTCACCTCAGACACAGAGAAATATACTCCTTGGTTTCAAGGGATGATCTCTGTGCCTCTGAGTGCTCTGTGAGAAATTCAATTTAAGAGGAGGAAAGAAGAACATGAAGATGTCAATCATGAAAAAATTGTGCCTGAACGGTCTTTCGGCGATTTGCGGGGTGCTATTTCTTACAGGACCCAGCGTCGCTTATGAGATCAACCACAAATTGTCCATCGGCGGCGTTGTGGCAGGGATCTATCAATACGACAGTCTATCAGACAGCCCGGGCTTTGACAGCACTGGAAGAGGGCTTCTGGCCATTCAGCCCGAGGTCAGCTTCACCCCAACGGGGAGCGACGAGCTGTTTGCCAAATTCGGTTTCGGCGCGGGAAACGGCCTCATGGAGGAGGGCAAATCCCCCTTCAAACTGGCGCCATGGGGCGGCGACACTCAGGATGGCGTCAAGGACATCAACGGGAGGGGACGCGATTATCTGCTCACCGCCTGGTACAAACATACCTTTACATTCGGCGATGACCACACCCTGGGGCTCACAGGAGGGATCATCGACGCAACTGATTACCTGGATGAAAATGCCTTTGCCAATGATGAGTACACTCAGTTCATGAACTGCGCCCTCGTCAACGGCCCCCATTGCTTCCTGCCATCTTACGATCTTGGCGGCGCGGTGGAGTGGGAGATCGGGAGTTTTTCCATCAAAGGCGCGGCCATGGCCCTGGGGACCAATGCGGAGCAAGGGGAATTCGAAGAGCCCTACAACTTCTACGGTCTCCAGTTCGGTTATAGGCTTGACTTCGGACTGGGTGAAGGAAATTGCCGCTTGCTTCTGGACACCACCAGTGACGATTTCAGCAATGTGGCCGGCACCAAAAAGGAACGGCTCAGTTCGGTTTCGATCTCCTTTGATCAGCAATTAGGGGATGTACTGGGTCTCTGGTTGCGGTTCGGCTGGCAGGACGACGAGGCGGCTATTGATTATAAGGACAGCTATACCGCAGGTGTCAATATCAGCGGCAGTCTCTGGGGTCGTGACTGCGACAACATAGGGATCGGTTATGCGCATTTGAGGGGCGGGAACCTGGATGTGGATAAAACGGATGTGTTTGAGATCTACGGGCGCTTTGCCATGAACGATATCTTCGCCATTACCGGCGACAGCCAGTACATGAAGGATTTCTATAAGAACGGGAGTGATGACCCGAGCGCCTGGATCTTCGGACTCAGGGCCACGGCTGAATTTTAGGAAATTTTGATGATTTTAAGTTTGGCCTATAGAACTCTCTCCTCTTAGGCCCGAGAGGATGAGGCGCCTCCTCGATCCGAGAAGGCGTCCTCCCCTCTCATCGACCGCAACACCGGAGATCAAGTCGGCATTCGGATAAAGCAATTGCATCTTGAGATTGGGACGAAAAAGTGCATGAAGGAATACAACTACTGGGGAGAAAGAGCGCGCAGTTATGATGCGGCGACGGCCCATGTGGTCGGTGAAGGCACCCAGCAGGAGACAAAGGCCTGGCTGTTGGACCAATTGCAGGAGACCGACGATGTTCTGGAGCTGGGCTGCGGGACCGGGCAGTTTTCCGAGTCTGTCGCTCAAAAGGCCCGACATCTCACGGCCACGGAAGCCGCGTCGGAGATGTTCGATGTGGCAAAGGGAAGGCTGTCGCCCTTCGCCAGTGTGATCGTTCAAGTGGAAGACTGCTATCGGACCACCTTTACCGATGGCACCTTTGATGTGGTGTTTTTGGGGAATGTCATTCATATCCTTGGGCAGCCGACGCAGGCATTGACCGAAAGCCGGCGGGTCCTCAAACCCGGAGGACGCATTTTGGTGGCAGACGCCACCTCCAGGGGGCTTCCCTTTTTGTCGAAGCTTGGCATGGGCATTCGCTACCTGAGGAAATTTGGCAAGCCGCCTAAAGAGAACCGCATCGTGAGCCCGGATGATGTGGCGCAATTTCTGGAATCTGCCGATTTCCATGTGGAAGAGTCGAGACTGATTCAAAAGGAAACCAGCGTTGTATGTGCAAGAGGAAGGAAGAAAGCATGACCGGTCTGCCTGAAACATCCATTGATTACGGCGATCTTTTTCAAATCCTCATGGGGCCGGTAAAGGCCAGGTTGATGATGACGGGGATTGAGTTCAAGATCTTTAACCTGCTAAAGGCGTTTTGCTCTGCCGAGGGCGTGGCCCGGGACACCCGCGCCCATCCAGAGAACACCTGGGGTTGGCGTCTGGGGAAATAGTCCCCTAACTATTTAGGGAAAGCCCTCTCCCCTCTTGGTTCTTGCCGCCACATTCCAACAACAGGAACGCCCAGAGCGGGATATGGCAGACTTCCCCCCACTTGAAGACGTCCCGTGTCACCAGGACCCCTCTGCCGATACCCTTGGAAATGCTCTGTTCATCCCACCCCGACACCCTGGCCTGATACTTGACCTCAACGCCAAAAGGCGTATCTCCTGGCGTGTACAGGAGGACGAAATCAACCTCGTTCCCCTTCCTGGAACGAAAATAGTAAAGCCCTTCCAGTGAGCCCAGGCTGGCCCAGCGGTTGGCGAGCGGTCGTACCAGATGTGCGGCCGCTGCCTGTTCGGCCAAAGCCGCCTTCTGAGCGACCGGCAAACCTGCATGCTCCGCAGTGATCTTCCACACTATCGGGTCGATGGCATAGAACTTCTTTTCTCTCTTGGGGAAGGGCCGGCGGTGAACCAGATCGATGCATGGGACCTCGAAACCCAGAAACGCCCCGCTGAAAATTCCGAGATAATCCTGGACCACGGCATTGGAACGGCACCCCGTATCCTGCGTCAGTGCGTTATAGCTCACCGGTACCCCCAGGACCCTGTACAGCTTTCTCATGAGACCCATGAACAGGGGGATGCTTCTTCGCTGCTTTTCAAACTCACTGAACATGACCGAGCGATAGACCCCGATGGTTTCAGACCCAACGGTCTTGCCTTTGACGAGTTCGGCGACTACTGCGGGGAAGCCTCCCCATTGGAGATACGCGTCAAGAAGCTGCATATACCGGTCTCTCCGGGTGGTTGATTCCACTTCAAACATGGCAAACCCGGATTCATCGCCAACAAGTTCCATCAGACAGGGCTGAGAAGGCGCCAGTCCGAAAGCGCGGCAGAAATCACCAAAACCCATCGGGAGAAAGGCAAGGTCAACGCCCCCGGCCCTCCGACCGGGCATTCGCTCATATCCCCGCTTGATCTCCACGGCGGACGATCCGGTAAGCAGCAGGTAAACACGCTCCAGTTCACCGCTGTCCGCCAGCGACTTGACCGCCCTGGCCCAGTCCTTGACCATGGTTATCTCGTCCAGGAAAAGATAGCCGAACATGTCTTGAACGCGAAGGGTTTTCACAAATTCACGGATCAGGTCCATGAGTTCTCGGAAGTGGATGACGTCGTCGCACGGATAGTAGGCAATGGACCTGGGCGGGATGCCCGAGGCGATGAGATCTTTCACCAGCAGCTTGAGTTCGGTCGTCTTCCCCACCTGTCGGGGCCCTCTGACGATGCTGATCCGACCCGGGGGCAGGTTTTCGGGACGCACCTGTTCGGGGCTCAGATGACGGAATATGAAACCTGCGGAACGTACCTGTTTGAGTGATCGGTCATCCTGTTCCCAATCCGGGTCAGACCACCAGGGCGACCGCAAGAGGATCCTTTCCAAATGATTCATGTGCCCCCCATGCCCGAGGCCCCCTCACATGCCCCGAGATGCCGATATTCGGTGCGAATGCGAAAGGTGTGAAATAACCAGCGGTATACGTTTAATCAAATGACTGTTCAAAAGTATACCGCTTTTGACACGAAAGTCAAACAAAAAGGATTTGCGGAGTTCGGGGCCGACATCATCCCTGAGAGCGCCTCCTGGGTCATGGGAGCACCGAGTGAATGGGTTTCACCAACCACCATAAGACAGACCTTCTGGCCCACGAGCACACCAAGCCCCGCACCATCGATACCGCTGGATATGGATATCGCCTGGAAATAGGTTGGGGGTTTTCCATGCGGATGCCCCGAGTCAGATTTGTTTGGTCGGCAGTCAGCGCTCAACAAGGCCGTGAAAAGCTCGGCCCGAGTCTCTTGATCCGGCTTTGAACAAAATCTGCCGGTTGACATTCCATCTGGGGTAACGTAGGATAATTTCTCAGTTTCCGACCCACCTGGAGACGCCCGCATGCCCCGGCTTCTCCGGATAGCTGCCGGGCCCGTCGGCGAATGCCCGGCCACGGGTTCAAACGGCAACACGCCTTATCGCAGGAGAGACTCCTTGATGATGGCGCTGCACCCAATCCATGCCCCTGACGCCTGTCTGCCACGGCATGCTCCCCGGACCAGGTCCCTACATGCCCCCGGCCTGTCTCTACCGGAGGCCTGCATCTTCATCCAGGTCAACCCGGAAGCAACCTCGGGCTTCATGCCGACGAATCCGAAACCCCTGTCGCGGGTCAACATCACCATGAACCTGAACCCATTTGCCGTACGGCCTTTTTTAAACCATAAAACCCATTCGGTTCAAAGGGTTCCTTTACAACGTACACTGCCACAATAGACAGCAAACTTCTATCACCTTGGCATGGATTACCGTAACCCGTTAATATTGCACAATATCCATTTTTCAACACGTTGCGCCCATGCGCTATCCAGTTCATATCATTAGACAATTCATTCAGTCAGGTTTTTTGTAATAGATTTTTTCTGTCTAATATCTGTTAGTTGCAAAGGAAGAGACGATGAGCGATGATAAAAATGAATTATTGGAAGCCATTGACATCCTTTGGAAGAACTTTAACAATTGCAGGGCATACTTTCCGTACATGCCAAAAGAGGCAAAGGGAGTGAAGGAAGCAAGGACAGCCCCCTATTACATTCACCAAGGTTTTGATATTAAGTTCCTATTCTCTGAAGGAATAACAGAAGAGGGAGTAGAGAAAATTAATGAAGTCGGTCATTGGATCAATCAAAATGCAATCATCCGTCTCTGCGCTGTTCTTGAGTCTTTCCATATCATGTCAAACACTATTGGAATCAATTTCGATTTGGATGGCGCGGAGCAGATAAATATAGCAAGGCGACTTAGAAATTGCTTTGCACATTCTTCCGGTAGATACAAGGCAGATGATAATGAGCACCGTAAGACTTTGAACCTTATGAAGGATAAATTAGGTATCTCCATCGATGGTCGCACAGATTGGCCACTGTCCATTGATACAGTAATTCAACCGTTGTTTGAAGGCTGTATCAAGTATGTCAAGGAAAAGACAAAGAACGCATAACCTTGCTCTTGCAGCGGATCGCAAAAAACCGCGCCCGCTGAAGAGTTCGTTATCTATAAGAAATGAAAAAACTTAATATCGCATTGATAGCCTTAATCATTGGGAGTCTAGTCTATGTTTGTTGGCGGGGTGAAACGCTTGCAATATTTAGCTGGTTTGAAAGAATTGGCCTTGCCAGTTATGTAGAATCACTGAGAAATTGTAGCCGATGGCTTGCAGTATACCTCCCGAATTGGCTTCTTTTTTCACTACCTAATGCATTGTGGTTATTTAGTGGTATATTGATTTTCGATTCTATTTGGGGATCAAATCAATCGGCAGGCAAAGTATTTTGGGTCTCAGTGTTCTTGATTATTGCCGTCGGTGCTGAAGTCGCTCAAGGTCTGAGGTTGCTATCCGGAACCTTCGATTGGCAAGATATGGTTTTAATGCTTTTTGCAAGCTTTTGCGCAGTTCTAGTTATTGCTTATCTAAGAGAAAAAGAAAGGAGCCAAAAATCATGGATCGTCTGAGCGGAGCCCTAAAACACACAATTTCCCTACTTGCTATTATATGCCTAATAGCTATGGCAGCCGGTAGCACTGAAAGTGGAGATGGCAAATCGAAGACTTCAAGCAACTCCTCTTCTTCAAAACAGTGGTTCCAAGGCGGAAATCTTCATAACGCTACTGTTGCGCAGTGGAAAAGTGCAACATACCAGAACAAACTAGCGACTGCATCAGATTGGTTAGCTGCTACAAAATGGAAGGGGCATTTAATTTCTCATGCAGATTTCGATAGGATCAAGGTAAAGGCTCAGATGTTAGTTAACGCCGTTGACAAAGTAGTCGCCGGAAAAGAAATGGATCAACTAGGCTCTATGAAAGTAAATGAGATCTCTGCATCCATTGTCACAATGAGCAATGATCTTGGGCCATAACAAATCATATTGTTGTGAAGTTGAATTGGGTCGGACCAAGGAAATTGAAACAAAGTATCTGGAATCACTACTGTCCAAAATAAACTAAAAACGGGCTTTTTGGACAGATAACTATCTGATTTTACATGGCCAGATGTTCAACTGTGATTTCAGGTTGCCTTTGCCCTCAAAATGCTGTCCAAAAGCGAGGAGGCCAGTGACCGGGCTTTGGTGAGGCCAAAAAAACCTGTCCAGCATGCAGAATAAGGGGTTTTGAGCGTTCCTTGCGGCTTATGAGTAAATCGTCCAAGGCCTGACCCCTCCGCGTGCTGTCCAAAGAAAAACCCATTTTGGACAAGAGTGATCTGGAATACTGAATGAAAAATGGTAAAAAGCGTCTATTTGAGGGCTTAAAACGCCATTTTTGACGGGAAAACGGGGATTCTAAGCAAGGGGCGAGAGGGACGTTGTTCCGATGTTGACTTTTTGGACAACAAAGAACCAAAGTCCCCGTGCTCACTAAATGTGATCTTCGCCGCCCCATAAATCGAGAGGCGATGAAACGACTTAAAGAAACGGTAAGGACATTACCTGCGAGGCCCTTTACGGGCTTCGCTGTGCCGACAATACACATCACGGGAGTATCTCAACCGAACCGCCGAGGTAGGTGACCCGTGTGCCAGGTGGTGTGGAAGGGGGAGCCGCGGGGCTTCTCCCTATTCCGATTGGCCGCATTCCCAATCACAGGCATTCTAGCATTTGCAGGAGATTATCATGGGTATTCGTAAGGTTGTAAGGAAATACAAGCTTGGCGCGCAGCCCAATGATTTTTCATATTGGCAGTCAAGATCATATGAAGAGCGGCTGGAGGCCTTGGAGCTAATTCGGAAGGAATACAATTCATGGAGATACGATGCTGAACAAGGATTTCAAAGAATTCATCGAATTGCTGAACGAACATAATGTCAGGTATCTGGTTGTTGGCGGATATGCAGTCGCTTTTCATGGTTACCCGCGATATACCAAAGATATCGATATATGGATTGAATTGACGCTACAGAACGCTGAAAACATATTGGACGCGCTCAAAGAATTTGGTTTTGGGTCGTTAGGTCTATCACCTATCGATTTTCTTGAGCAAGATCAAATTATACAACTTGGAACCCCCCCCAACCGCATAGATATTTTGACGACATTGACGGCGTTAGATTTCGAAGAGTGTTATAAGGCAAGGGTTGAATTTGAAATTGAAGGCGTTCACGTCAATTTTATTGACCTTGAAAACCTCAGAAAGAACAAACTGGCTACCGGCCGTTCGCAAGATTTGGCAGATGCAGAGAATCTGCAATAGCCGTTCGAACCATACCGGCCAGCAAGGCGGGACTGAAGGGAGAGAGATCGACCCTCATCGCATGGGAGAACTCTAAAAAGGGGGGGACCTTGTCAGCGAAGATCGGGCTCTTTATGAACTTCGGCCAGCAAGGAAAAGGCTGGGATAGGCCACGTCGGGCGTACCCATCATTCCACCGGACCAGCGCAAAGAGCCGCGCAGGCCGGTGAATTTAGTCGTTCGCGGAATGAGGGCCTTGACTTTGGAGCTTTCATGTCGTACCATCTTCCGTACGACTTAGGAGGTTGAAAGATGACTACTTTGACAGCTTCTGAGGCAAGGAAGCGCCTTTATACCTTGGTTGACGATGTGGCCGAATCCCATGGGGCGATTCAGATCGTGGGAAAAAGGAACACTGCAATCCTCGTCGCGGAGGAGGATTGGCATGCAATTCAAGAGACCCTGTATCTCACGTCCATCCCCGGCATGCGTGATTCGATCCGCGAGGGACTCAATACCTCTGTTGACGAATGCGATGAGGAGCTTAAGTGGTGAGCTGGCGGCTGGTTTTTACCAAGCACGCGAAGAGAGATGCAAAAAAATTGGCGAGATCCGGTTTGAAGCCTCAAGCCGAACGGATACTCAGCATTCTCAAAGAAGACCCCTATCAAACACCGCCACCCTACGAGAAGCTCATTGGAGACCTTTCCGGTGCATGGTCGCGCCGCATCAATATACAACATCGTTTGGTCTATCAAATTTTGGATGACATCAAAACGGTAAAGGTCATCCGAATGTGGACTCATTACGAGTAAGATGAAAACCTGTGGGGACAGAGGGACGTTGTCCCGACGTTGACTTGTTAGACAACAAAGCAACAAAATCCCAGCGCTCACTAAATGTGATCTTCGCCGCCGCATAAGACAAGAGGCGATGACACGGCTGAGGGAGACGGTAGGGGCATTACCTGCGAGGCGCTTTACGGGGCTCTGCGTGCCGACGCTGTACATGAGGGGAGTATTTCATCCGATCCGCCGAGGTAGGTGATCTTTATGCCTGTCGCAGATCCCGACTTGGCGGGGGTGATGTGGGAAGGGGGAGCCGCGGGGCTTCTCCCTCTCCCGATTCGCACGAACCTAAAATAGTTGTTGATTATAACCAAATAAGGTCATAATATAACCATATGAAATACGCGGTCAAAATCAAAAAGAAAGCCCTCCGTGAACTTGAAAAGCTTCCCGAAAACGTACGGAAGTTATTATTTTTATTGATTGAAGACCTTAAATCAGATGGACCAATCCAAAAAGGATGGCACAATTTTTCCCCCTTGGGAAACGAAACATATCACTGCCATTTGAATTACCGCTATGTGGCATGTTGGACACACAGACAAGGGGAAATCGTAATTGAGGTGTATTA
>Ga0068712_1004576_pt1 | contig 11563 bp, 7 predicted proteins | sample MTBAKSrepl1MetaG_FD_62987 | JGI IMG/M metagenome (GOLD analysis project Ga0068712, IMG submission 62987) | Enrichment culture microbial communities from Arthur Kill intertidal strait, New Jersey, USA, that are MTBE-degrading - MTBE-AKS1... | ecosystem: Environmental > Aquatic > Marine >... | reverse complement strand
GCTTCAATTTCCTCCGAAGTCAAACCGACCTTGATTCGGCCATCCATTATGGCGATGGTTGCCGGAACCGCACCGTTTTCCCTAACGATACTTTCCACCTCCAGGGCCGTTTCAACATTCTTAGGATAAGGCATCCCATGGGAAATAATGGTCGATTCCAGCGCGACGACCGCTTTGCCGGCTTCAATAGCCGCTTTGACCTCAGGGTTGATCTCCAGATATTTTCCTAACATAATCCGAACTCCTTCATGGTTTTATAAACATTTTCCTTTGAAATATTCGGGTTGATCGTTTCTTCATAGCTCAGAGCCATAATTGCCGCCGCCATGGAGAATCTCGCACTCTCGTCGATATCGTAATGATTGAAATCGCTGAATGCCAGGGCGGCTAAGAAGGCATCACCGGCGCCGGTGGCATTGACCACCTGCACCTTCGGATTCGAAATAAGCTGATGCGCCTTTCCGTCATGGTAGAATACGCCATCGGCTCCAAGAGAGATAAAGACCCGCTGCACGCCCTGTTCAAGAAAATATTCTGAAGCTTTTTCCAAATCGTGAAGGTTCTCTATTTTTATATCCGACAGCAGCTCCGCCTCGATTTTGTTCGGCTTGATGGTATGGAACAATCCGATTTTATCCTTGATTTTGCGGGCTTTTTGGGTGGAAACCGTATCAAGATAATATTTTGTGTGCTTGAAATGATTCAATACATAATCAATGACATGATCCGGTATGTTGGTATCGATCACACAGAGCTTTGAATTCTCAATGACTTGTTTTTTCGATTGAATAAAATCGATGGTCATTTCATCAAAGATATCCATTTGTGAAACCGCTGCTTTCATATCGCCGTTCAAATCCAGGATCGCCAGATACGTTGACGTGGGCTTATCGCTCAATACAAGCGAGTTCTTCATATCAAGCCCGATCCGTTCCGCGTGTTCCAGAATTTTTCGTCCATTGAGGTCATCGCCCACCGCACTGATCAGCTTCGTGGGAACCCCCAAGTGAACGAGGTTTTCGGCAATATTTCTGCCAACGCCGCCGGCGGCAGTCTTGATTCGCCCCGGATTCGAATCTTCAGGTAAAAATTTCTGATTCGGGATGCCGATGATATCGACGTTGGCGCCGCCCAGAACCGTGATATAATCCTCTTCCTTCACAATATACCCTTTGCCGAGGATCATACCCTTTTTGGTCAGATTCGAAATATGAACCGCCACCGAGGAACGGGTGATCCCGAGCGCGGCGGCCAATTCATTTTGAGATATAGCCGGATTGCTCCGAATTAAATCTAACAATTGTTCTTCTCGATCCGTCATCGCCCATCTCCTAAATATTTGTTTAGTATTTAAGCATTTGCTTATTCTATTATACCTGATTCCTCGTCCAATGCAATATGATTTTTGAATCCATAGGTATTCAGCAATACAAAGTTGACTAATGATTGCACAAGAAAAGGAAGCCTGAACGGCTCCCTTTTCTTGTGTGACTTGATCTGTGTAATAGGACTTGTCAATTGTGGATCATGATGCTTCAGCCACGCTAACGCAATCGAATGCTGACGATTTCGCTTTTGGTCCCGACCCGCATGGGCATCCCCCAGGTGCTGACTCCCGACGTTACAATAAAATGCGGGCTGTCCGCATCCTTTTGATAATGCCCGTAGTTGGCCGTAAACAAGATGTTTGTGATCCAGTCAAAGGGGAAGATCTGTCCTTTGTGCGTATGTCCGGCTAGCACCAGATCAATCTCCTTGCCATACTGTTCGATCTTTGATGGCGTATGATCCATCACCACGATTGGCAGCTTCGGTTCGATGGCAGCGATCATTTCCGAGATTTCTTTTCGTTTCAATCCTCCGAACCCGCCAATGGGCGACGGATCGACCCGCCCAAAGAGGGCGATGCGTCCGTCAATGATCTCGCATTCATCCTTCAGGAGATGGACGTTGCTTTGCTCCAGGAAACGCAGCATCCCATTGAAGGTTTTCCCTCCATCATGGTTTCCCAGGCAGGCGTAAACGCCATAGGTTGCCGTGATGTCTTTCAGCAAGGTGATGGCTTTCTCAGGATCATGGATCGCAAAATAATCGTCATCGAAAATGTCACCGGCGATGCATACCAGATCAGGCTTCAGCTGATTGATGTCCCGAACGATGCCCGGCATGCGTTTTTCGGAATGGACGGCGCCCAAATGCAAGTCGCTGATCAGGACAAGGTTCATGTCGTCACCGAAACCGGTCTTATTCAGTTGAATATCATAGGAAACCTTTTCGATCCGATTCGCGTTTCCGACGCCATACACCGCCAAACCGGCCGTCAAACCAATGACCAACAAATCCAGATAAAACCGAAGGCTTTGAGGCACCGGAACCGGGAGGATATGGACCATCCCGGCAAGGAACAGCGCCAGATCCGCCAAGAGCAAAAGGATCAGAAGATAGACATAGATCCCCATCCAGTATGCGCTGATCCATCGCAGGATCCTCTTCAGACCAGCGGGCATCGGCACAATCGCCAGGAAGATCGATAAGGCAATGAACAGGCCAATGCCTGCGAACATTGCCGCGTTCATGTGCGGGAATATAAAGGTGAGACCTTGAAAGATCCTCTTCCCGATATAAATATTCGATCCGCCGTAAAATGATAAAGTGAACAATACAGCGAAAACGATGCCCACGATCCTCATAATGAACCCTCTTTCCATTTGGTCATTAGTCACTGAGACAGCCATCAGCTCGTCAGCTCAGCAAATCACTCAATACAGCAATGATCATATCAAAGTCGATATTTTGGGCATAAGCGAACTGTTTTCTGTATCCGCCCCACATGTTCTGAAGATCCTTGCTTGCTGCAATTATTTGAAGGGACTTAGGAATATCTCCGAGCTGGTCGGCATTCCCTCTATGATTCGCTGTTGCGGATAGCGCCTCCGTAAATAAGACCTTGTCGAAGCGTTGCGTCGTATAAGTGAATCTTGTTGCATCAGGCGTCATCACGTCACCCGTAGTAACGTCAACCGTCAATGGTGTATGAATCGTTTCAAACTCTGCACTGATCGCAACGCGATATCCGCCATACACATCATCGTCCCGAATCGGAGAAATATTTCCAATAATAAATATCACACCATCCTCCATTTCCATCCTGCTTATTTCCTGTATAGTGGTTCTGATGCTATCGAGTGTCAGTGGTAAATTTTTCAATGAGGTATCCAAATCCATGGTGACGCGGTTATCAAGACCAACAATTGCCGAAATAAGCATTCCACCCTTTAGAACAAAATTATCTTTATAATTTGATGCCGCAAGCCTGACAAGAAGTCGTTCAAACATGTAGTTCTGCAACACGACCTGAGCAGGGATACTTTTCTGTTTCGCGAGGTTGCGTATCTTCGCTTTCAGGCTCATGGCATTTGCACTCATAACAGGACCTCCAAATATTTTCTCACCGTATTGGATATACCAAAAGCTTCGGCATAAGTACACAGCCTCGTCAGGTTCTTTTTGGGACTTACGGCATACAGTTTCAACGAAGAGATGAATGTTTCCGTGGAAATTCGGTTCCGGCTTCGAATCAAATCACAGATGGTTCTCTCCAAATCATACGCAGGAACCGGATTTCCCTGGGGTGTGTGCAGGATTATTTTTCCTAGGTTCACCAGGTTGTCTTTAACATAATATATTTTACACTACCTGCTGATGGATGCCCCCAGTTTTTTTGAACTTGGAATCGTCACCGTATGAATAAAAGGAGTACGTTCCGACATGCCGTTGAGGAACAAAGCGCTCTCATGGGAAAAAACAATCAAATTTGAGCGTCGACTTAGCGAAAACATTTCGTCACCAAGTTCTGAGGCAAAAACATACTGGCCCACCGCGATACGGGACAATGTTCCTTTCTTGAAAAGCTTAGAAAGCATTGCCCTTGATACTCCGGCTGCTTCAGCGGATTTGGTGAGAATAAGTCCATTATTCTGGTGTGAAACGGTCTTAAGTATATTTAATATTTCCGAAGAATTCATCGCTATCATCGTCCTTATTATTTACTTTTATAACGATATTGTATTCTATATCGTGCTGTTTATAAATTCATTATTTGACTTTCAGCACGATATGATTGCCGGTTTCGTTTTATATGTAAATATTAAGGGCCCGTTTCTCCAAAGATTCTTCATAAGGCAGTATCCGAAGCCGTTCTGATTCCGGAAGCCTGAAAGCGATACGCATTCGATTATTTTACTTCGCCGCGTCCAATGGCTATAATAGGAATATAGCGACAGGCACCCGGCCTGACGCCATTCGTTTAAAGGAGGGCATACGATGGAACGGACCTTCGCCATGATCAAGCCCGACGGTGTGCAAAGAGGCCTGATCGGAGAAGTCATCAGTCGCCTGGAGAAACGCGGCATCCGCATTGCGGCGCTCAAATTGATGACGATCAGCCCAGAGCTGGCTCGCGTACATTACGCGGAGCATCAAGACAAACCTTTCTTCACGGATTTGGTGGAATTCATCACCTCAGGTCCTGCCGTCGCCATGGTTCTGGAGGGTGAAGGTGTGATCGGGGTGCTGCGAGCCATGATGGGCGTCACCGATCCGAGGCAGGCTGCCCCGGGCACCCTGCGAGGAGACCTGGCGATAAGCGTACGACACAATCTGATCCATGGTTCGGATTCACCGGCCAGCGCCGCCCGGGAAATTGCCCTGTTTTTCCCGGAGCTTATTTAGGGTTTAAGGGCAGCACGCAGAATTTCAGACCGAATATACATTTTTCCTCCATTTTTGTAATGTATATATTACACTTTTATTGACCAGAATGCAGATTATGGGTAAAATATGTGCATGGAGGTGATGATGAATGCCTATTACAACAAAGGAAGGCATATTAAAGGTCCTTCGCGGATTCAATCCATGGTGGGCCAGCGGAACCGTCAACCGCAGCCTCTGCCCTGAATTTAAAAGATTCGCTTATTATGAGGCTATGAAAAGAGTCGAAGAATCAGATATCCGCAGATCCGTAGTTCTTACCGGAACAAGGCGTGTCGGTAAAACAACGATCCAATTTCAGATGATCGATGCTCTCTTAAAGAAAGGTGTTGCCCCGCAAAGAATCGTTTTTGTCTCCTTGGATCACCCCATGCTGAAGCTTGCCGGTATGAATGACCTGTTGGAATGTTATCATGAAAACATCTGCGCAGATTACAACGTCTACTATTTTTTTGATGAAGTTCAATATGCTTCGGATTGGGCACTTTGGCTCAAGACGATATATGATACACAGCCCGATACAAAAGTAATCGCTACAGGCTCTGCGAGTCCCGCGCTCATCAAGGGCAGCACAGAAAGCGGCGCCGGCAGATGGACAGTCATACAGGTACCAACCTTGTCCTTTTATGAATACTGTTCTTTACTTGGCCTGCCGGATTTAAATCTCGATCCAAAGCTGAAGCCTTCGCTGCTTCTGCGGCTCACTCAGCAGGAAAGAGGCCAAATAATGGCCAAATTGTCAGCGACACAAAATCATTTTAATCGTTATCTGCAAGTTGGAGGCTTCCCTGAACTTGCTTTGTCAAACAACGATCTGCTTGCAGCGCAGGTTATGCGCGAAGATGTCGTGGATAAGGTGCTCAAACGCGATTTGCCGGCGCTTTACAACATTCGCAATGCAACAGAACTTGAGAGGATTTTTCTGTACCTATGCAATGTATCTTCAGAAATCGTTGCCATTGACGGAATCGCTAAGGAACTTAAGGGCGTAAGCCGGCCTACGGTGCAGAATTATATTGATTATCTCGAAAGCGCAAACTTGATTTATCAGAGCTATCCTGTTGAACTGGGGGGCAAAAAGGTTCTGAAGGCAAGTCCAAAAATATATATTGCGGACGCAGCAATCAGAAATGCTGTTTTGATGGATAGCGATGTCATAACCAATCCAATCGAAATGGGGAAAATGGTCGAGACTGCGGTCTATAAGCACGTCGTAGCCTTCTATTATCAAAAGGCCACCCGCGTGGGTTATTACCGTGGCGGCGGAAAGAACAAAGAGATCGATGTGGTTGTCGATTACCCCAATGTTTCAAATATATTAATTGAAGTCAAATATCGTGAGCAAGCCCCCGTGTCCAATGAAGACGCAATCATCGAGCACTGCGCTGAAGCCAGCAGTTCCTTTATCATTACAAAACGAGCGGATGATTTTGGCGAACATACTGCGCCATGCGGGAAGAAACTGCTGCGTATCCCGGCCTTTGCATTTCTGTATTTGTTGGGACATGCAGAAAAAAGCGGATACAAAGGTACAGATTGATAAATAATTCAAAGACCTTTACCCAATTCCTACAATCGTTCTCCCTGAAAGGAACCGCCTGTGAACAAACCCTATTTCAAATACATCCTCTCCCTTCTCATGTTCGGAACCAACGGCATCGTCGCCAGCCAAATTGCGCTCACCGCTACGAAATTGTTCTTTTCTGTACGTTGATCGGCAGATTCCTGCTTAACACAGGCATCGGCTGCTATGTATATTTTTCTTCCATCGGCCATTTGCCGGTTCAGTCTGCCGCCTGATCCGTCCGTACGTCACTCACCTATATTCATTCATAAAAAAGAGGCCGTGTTGAAACGCATCAAGTTCCAGCACAGCCCCTTCAGTTTATGCTTATTATTTTGTCATCAAATTGTACAGTACCTGGGCGATTTCACCGCGGGTTGTGGCAGCGGTGGGGTGGAGACGGTTGTTGTATCCGCCCACCATACCGGCTTTGACCAGGTTGGACATGGCTTCCTTCGCCCATTCGGCGGTTTGGGCCCCATCGGTGAAGCTGGACAGCTCGGTGCCGTTGACCGCCGCCGGCACTTCATCCAACACCTTCAGCGCATTGTAGAGCATGGCGAACATTTCCTGCCGGGAGATGGCCTGCTCCGGCGCAAACCGGTTGTTTCCAATCCCGTTGACGATGCCCAGCCCTTTGGCCGTCCTTAAATAGTCGGTGTAATAGGTGCTGCCCGCATCGGTAAAGTTCGGTCCGGCCTGGGTCTGGACATCGATTTGATAGGCGTTCATGAGAAGGACCACGAATTGGGCCCGGGTCAGTTTGGCCTCAGGGCTGAAGCGTCCTGCGCCGGTGCCGGAGGTGATCCCACGGGCGGCAATGAAGTCCACTGCGTTTTTGTACCAGGCTTGGTCACTCACATCCGCAAAGGAAACCGGGTGATAGCCGATGGAGAAGCGGGAGAAATGGGGCGTCTTGAAAACGACGGCTTTCAGCGCCGCATCATAGTGTCCGCGAACCGCCTTCAGGGTGCCGTCATCGGCTAGGTAATAAATCACCACTTCATTGGGATTCTCACCGGGCTTCAAGGTGTAGGGAATCGTGACGGTGGCATGGCCGCCCCGGAAGTCCGACACGATTTTACCGCTGTTCATCACGGTCAGATCATAGACGGGTCTGCCATTCACATCCGCCAGGCGCTCCGCAGTGATCACCACCTCGCCGCTGCTGGCCGCTCCGGAAATCGTTTCGACTGCCTTACCGTCGAAGGCGATGGAAATCATAGGCGAGGTCACCGCCAGGGACGCATCAGAACCGGAAGCGATCTCTGCAAGGGCACCCTGCGGCATGCTCACCTTCAGCTTGCCAATTTCGGCTGCGGTGTCGACGATGATTTCCAGCTGATCGTCCTTTGACGTGCCACCGGTTTCTTCGGCTTTTTCAAGAAGCGCATCCGCCATGGCCTGCGTGACGGAAACATTGGCCGTGCCGGAAGAAACGGCAGGAATCATTGCAATGCTGTTGGATACCGCATCCTCCGCTTCCGTTGTGACGACAATGGCTGGCCAAACTGTCGAGCCGCCAGAGGAACGCGCCGCGGCTGCCCGGGTGATGGTGAGGGTGTAGGTTTTCGTGGTGGTCCCGTCTTCTGCCGTGACCTCCACGGTGATCACATTGCTGCCCACATTCAAGGCAATGGCTTGGTCCGGACCGGCTTCTCCATTGATGGTAACCGTTGCCCCATCATCGGCTGCTTCGGAATGGATCGTCGTGCTGCTTGTGCTGTGGACTGCAGACCCGGTGTAGCTCGTTGCTGCGCTGCTGAAGGCCGGCGACAAGGTCACGCCGGAGGCGGACAGGTCGGCCAGGTCCGCATCGGCAGAAGGCAGAGCCGCCAGAATCGGCCCGTAGGGGCTGGACAGCACCGCCGTTCCGGCGCTTCCCAAGGAATCCATTGCCGTAACTTCAAACATCAGCGCTTGTCCCTCATCCTCGTCCTGCAGGGTGTACGTGGAATCGGCGGCGCCGGAAATCACCGTATAGCCGACGATCTCAGTCATTCCCACATTGCCGGACTCGCTGTTGAAGGACCAGGAATCCCCTTTTGAGTCGAGAACCGTATAGGTGCCTGCCGGAATGGTGATATCCGGGTAAACACGCCAGTACCCATCCAGCACCGCATCCCAAGACCCGTATGTGGTGCCGCCCTCCTCCTGGAGGGAAATGGTTCCCGGTGTATCGGCGGTGCCGTAGTGGTAGTTGCTGATTTTGCGGATGACTGTTTCCTCTGCAACGGTGAATGCCGTAGGATTCGGAGGTCCGGCCGGGTCACTGGTCACACCGCCGATGTTGTTGGTGGTATAGAGCAGATAATCTTCTCCCAAAAGGGACGGGATTCCGGAGACACGCAGCCAACGGAAGGTGGATGCGCCTTCTTCAGGATCGCTGCCGGGAATAAAATCATAGGTTCCGGTCAAGGTTTCGCCCACCCTCTGAGTGCCTGAGACTGCAACATGCTCTGCACCGGGGGGTGTGGTTTCAGAACCCGGCTTCGTGATCTTTACCAGATCCAGATGGGTATTGTTGCCAAAGGCAGAAACACCGTTGAAGCCGATCTGGACATTATCGTTTCCGGCGTAGTCGCTCAGATCAACCAAGTGCTCTTTCCAGCCCGCGCTGCCGTCATAACGGTAAACCGTAGCCAACGTCGTCCAATGGACACCGCCATCGGTTGAGATTTGGGCTTCAATCCGGTCGTTTGTTACGGCAAAGCCTGTATCATGGTACATCCAGAAGCTTAAGGTGTATTCGCTGTCCGATGTCATGTCCAATCCCGCGGTTGTATAAAGACGGCCGGAAGTGCCCGACATCAGACTCCAGGATCTGAACGTAGCAACATACGAACCGCTGTAGGCTGAGGCGGCGGGAGTCGACGGGGCCTGGAATTGCCAGGTGGTTATGGTCTGGGCAAGTGCCCATCCGGCAGGCGGCGTATTGACGCCCAAGGGAATTTCGAAATCCTCCTCCAGGAGGACCGTATCGGCGGGCACAGCCACAGTGGAATGGTTCTCTACGGCAACATCCTCAAAGGAGGCCAGCAGGCCTTCGTCTGCCGCTTGGACATCCCCTGCGCTATAGCTCACTTCCACGGTCTGCCCTTCATAAAGGTTTTCCCCCAAAGTCAGTTGGATCCTTGTGTCATCCAAGCCATCCAGCGCGACCACCTCCACCGGAATGCTGTCCTCATCAGCCATCACGGTAAACTGGCTGTGTTTGCCGGAGGGATCCGCCATGGCTTTATCAAAGGTCAGGAGGATTGTCTCTCCATCTTCGGTTGTCTCGGCGCTCTGAAGCACCGGAGCGGCCGGAGGGAAGGTCACTTCGCTCATATCCGAATAGAGGCCGACCTCGTCAAAATAGATCTCATTCGTTCCGATATTGCCCGCAATGAGGCTCAAGGTGGTGGGGGACATGGACGGATGAGCCGGAAGATTCTCCGCAGCCTTCACCCCGTTGATATACACATCAAAGGTTTTGAGGAGCAGATCCGCCCTAAGGGTAATGCGATACCATTGGCCTATGGTATAATCGCCAATATCCACGGTGTCCCCATCATTGCCGTTACGCACCGCAAGGATGTTCCCGCTATCACTAAACCAGACGGCGGCGTAACGGGCCCCCCAGGAACCGACGCCCAGATTCCGGAAGGAAATTTCTCCGGGCCAGACGCCGCCGACGGGTTTGACCCAGGCATCCGCAATCAAGATGTCCGGAAGCTCAGAAGGAAGACTCACGTACTGCTCGGAGGCCCAGGAGCCGGCACCCTGCAGCCGGAATACCTTGCTGTCCACATCCTGATAACCCATGGTGGTCATGACCTTTTGGTTGACGGTCCCGGTGCCGTTGTATTGGAGAATAAACGACGAAGGATAGGCGTTATCATCATAAGACTCAAAATCATCAAAGAAAACCGGTGCTGCGGATGCATCCAGCGGCAGGCTGGTTATGATCGATAGCACCATGGCGACCGATAAAAGCATGGAAAGCAGTTTTTTTCGCATTCAAATCTCCTCCTGCATTGTCGATATATCATGACCCATAGAAATAATTATACATTACTTAGCCTCCAGCCTAAAGCGCTCCGTCGCATTTGACAATGACAATGCATTTGACACAATTTGTGTCATGAGGCATTGCTTTACCGCAAAGCATTTGGTAATCTAATACCGAGGTGAACGTGATGCAGTTTCATGAAAAGCTGGATTTTCTTATGAATATAACCAAAACAAGCAACAGCGCCCTGGGGCAAAAAGTCAAGCTGGATGCCTCCCATATCAGCCGGCTCCGCCGGGGCCAGCGAGGCGCCATCAAAGACAAGGCCACCCTCGCTGTCATGGCGGATTATTTCGCCCGGAGCTGCACCTCCGAATACCAGCGCAAAGCTTTGTCCGATATGCTGAACCTTAGTCAGCCTGCCCCGGAGGGCGATCAGCTTGCCGGATCGATTGCCAAATGGCTTGTCCATGAAACCAAAGAGGAAACAGACGCCGTCGGTGTTTTTTTGGATGGTTTCATGAAGTTGAACCATCCCAAAGAGAGGCCGGCAGCCCCGAAGACCAAAGCAGCGCCCCTGTCCCTTCCGCCGGAAGAGATCTCGGTATATTATGGGATCGACGGCAAACGACAGGCTGCCCGGTTCTTCTTATCCGAGGTGCTGGCCCAAAGCCGTCCAAGAACTCTGCTCCTGTACAGTGACGAAGCCACCGATTGGATGACCGCCGACCGGGAATTCGCCGCCCAATGGGCCCAGTTGATGAAAGGCGTGCTGGCAAAAGGGAACAAGATCATAATTATCCATACCGTCAGCCGGAATCTGGATGAAATGCTGAGCGCCATCGGGCAATGGATGCCGCTGTACATGACCGGTGCCATCGAGCCCTACTACTATCCTAAAAAACGTGATGGTGTGTATAAACGGACCCTCTTTGCGGCGCCGGGACTATCGGCCGTGGTTTCCAGCTCGGTGGGCCAAATGGCTGACCAGGCGGCCAATCTGCTGTTCAGAAATAAAGACGCCGCCGACGCCTTTGCGGAAGAATTCAATCAGTACCTGCAGCAATGCAAACCGCTCATGAAGGTTTTCACGCCCAAGGACGATGTCCGGTACTTTGATACCCTGCGGGGCTTTGAAAAAGAAGCCAGCGATGCGATCGTCAAAACGGAATCCCTGTCGTTGCTGACCATGCCGGAGAGCCTCTCCTCCAAAATTATGTCCCGAATGGGCATGG
>Ga0068712_1004569_pt1 | contig 11578 bp, 15 predicted proteins | sample MTBAKSrepl1MetaG_FD_62987 | JGI IMG/M metagenome (GOLD analysis project Ga0068712, IMG submission 62987) | Enrichment culture microbial communities from Arthur Kill intertidal strait, New Jersey, USA, that are MTBE-degrading - MTBE-AKS1... | ecosystem: Environmental > Aquatic > Marine >... | reverse complement strand
GTTTGTACCTGGTTGGTTGTAAAGCTAATTTGATGTAAAAATGCTTCCCGGAAATCCTGAAAGTTCATATTTGATTCCTGTTTTCCGCAAATATACGGAAAAATGGAAATAAATTAAAAAATTAACTTACTAAAAATCCACAATTATTCCCAGCTCTCCGGTAAATAATGAACTGTTCTCAGGGGCAGTAACACCGCTGTCATTACTTTCCCACCATGTGTGCGAGAAACCGGTGGCTCCCACAACTCTGAAATAATTGCCGGTAATTAACCAACGGATTTTCTTATCGGCTTTCATTTCAGTGTGATGACATAATCATCAGGCATATCCTGTTGCAGAATAAGGTACATAGCCATCCATGCTCACCACCAGTTTTTTGCAGTTGTCGGGAATCGACAACAAGTTTTCAAATTCTCTTTCATGCGTTTTTTCATCGGCAATCAGGTACGCCACCTGAACGCTGATGATAATGGCCTTCGGATCGCGTTTTCGTATTTCATCCATCACCCGTAACAGTACATATCTTTTGCCAACGCGGCGCTGGCCAGTGAGCACCTTGATGAGCTTTGAACCGATAAACGGCTCTATTTTATTGAGATACAGCGGACGGGGTATATATTTTTTATTGTTCATATTATTGTCGTGTAAGTAAAACTTTTGGCAAAGACACATATTCTTTTACTTGCAAGTAAATTTTTTAAAATTCAACAGAAAATTTGGCATATTCCCATAACCCGGTCGCCAATTCTGCGTGAAATCCTGAAATAAATAAGCATTATCTTCATCATCACTACCATGAATGAATGCTTTATTATCAGCCGAAATCGGAGTCAGACCTTCGATTTCTGTCCTTTGGCCTCTGATCTCTGTCAAATTGTTATGATCCATTCATAAAAGGAATTGTTTAGTCAACTGAACGGGGAAGGGTGCTGTCTGCCTTATTTAACCTTGCCCGCTGAGATGTTATAACCTGTTCTATGGTTTGTTTTGTTTGCATAATGTAATGTTTTGCCGGAAAAGTAAACTTTTTTTTGCCAGCAACGAAAACCTTTTTTTGCAAAAACCGAAAGACAGAAGACTGAAGTTGTAATTCTGAGCTATATCCTTGAGAGTTCTCTTTACCCCGGATAATCTGTCTTTCAAAAATAGTTTTCGACGGGTCGAGATGATTAACAGTCTTGTCGAAAAGATCCAAAGCCTTACGTATATCAATTTATTTACCCGTTGCAATTAAATTTTCAATCTTCCGGATAATATCATTCATATCCTCTTTCCCTGCAAGTTTCCTTTTTATATCCGATAATTTTTCATATGCCAATTATGAAATATTATTTTTTAATTCCTTCAGAAGATCAGTAACTTCATTTTTATATCCAGTATCCATATCCACAGCGGTCTTCAAAATATCTGTGATTTGATATTATATTTCATAATACCGGCTGAATTATCGTGTAAGTTACGATCAGTTGCTGGTTGCTGATACGCAGGTTCATTCAAAAAATATGTCGGAAACATTAAGCTTAAATCCATTTCAAACTCATTTATTTACTAAAAGGAATAACCTAAAACCGGTGGTTGGGCGTGAAGCTGATACCTTTGAAATACTGGCACAGGAATTTGGCAAAAAAGTCTGGGAACTCTATAAATTTAACGATCAATCCATGGGTGACCAGCCGAAAAAAATGAAGTGGTTTACATTGAACAAAAACACAAAAAGGCATTGATTTCCATAAAGTTGAGTCTGCAGAAACTATGCATTACATCTCGCAGTTATACGGGATAAAACTCAAGCCTTTATAGAAGCGTAACCGGATGAACTTTGGCGAGCAACCACGAACTGAGGAGGTAATTTATCTGAGGCACAAAAGATAATCTTTTTCAGAAATAACCTTCTGAAACCGAACGGTGCATAAAGTACCGCAGTAAAACACGGTCGACAAACAAAATAAAAATTACCAGAAAAAATATTCCCCCGATAACCGGATAATTTTCGGTAATGATTACCGACCATTGCTTTAGTTCGGCGGTAAAAAATATCAATTGAATTCCAATCGGCACTGCCAGTAATCCCGCAATTACCCCCAGGTAAATCAGGAATTCTTTAAAATAAAGACCCCAGGCAAATTTCCGCACCATCTTTTTTGCCATTACATCGGCAAAATTGTCAGGTAGCATAAAACCGGGCTCTGTTTTCAGCGCCTCATTCAACAATTTATCGGTGTCAAAATATTTTTCTTCGTTATACATAATCGGTAAAAATATTTGTTTTTTCAATTTCAACTACTTTCTCAAGCTTCTCTTTTAAAATTTTCCTTGCGCGCGAAAGGTAACTTTTTATGGTTCCTTCAGGCATTTCGGTAATATCCTCAATCTCTTTGTACGAAAATTCCTCCAGATGAAACAGCGTAAGCACCGTGCGGTAGTGCACCGGAAGTTGCTCAATCAGCGCAAGCAGGTAACTTTTTGCCTCATCCCTTTCTATAATTTTCTGGTTAGCCCCGTCATCTTTTTCATTTGCCATTAGCACCGGACTTTCATCGTACGATTGTTCGTTTTTCAGGTTTCTCCTGATGTGCGAAATACTTGTATTGTAAGCAATTCGTGCAATCCAGGTCGAAAGTTTCGAGTCGCCTCTGAAATGTTTCAGTTTGCTGAAAACCTTGATAAAAACCTCCTGGTAAATATCCTCCACATCCGCCTGCCGCTGAACTATACGACCAACAATATGCAACACCAGTCGCTGGTGTTTTGCAACCAGAAACCGGAACGCGTTGCTGTTACCGCTTAAAATATGCCGTACAAGGTCTCTGTCATTCATAGCTAATCCATCAGACTGAGTTTTCAGGAAAAATGTTGCAGAAAGTTACAATTATTTTTCACAGGGCAGGCGTCCGGGTTTTTCGCTTTAGTTGTTTCGCAGGTTCCTTTTCCGGCAATGTCGGCAAGGTGGCTTCCTCCGGTCGCTCCTGCCGGCAAGCCGTCAACGTCACCCGATTCAATCCCTGCCTGTTAGTACGCAAACGGTTTATACATTCTTTAAACTTCCAAATTGAGCTTACAATTTCCCATCCTTATTCTTAAAAGGAAGGATTCCCGATTTATCGTGAGGGGTGGTTTCCACACATAATAGTCACCTTTTAATATTTTTTATTCATCATTGAAAAATTATTTCCTTTTCTGCAACATTTCCAAAGCCAGTTGTGTCAAACGGTCATAATATCAAATTTTAAAAATAAAAGTTATGAATAATCTTAGTGAGATTTTTGTCACGGCAATTGTTTTTTACGGTATCCACCAAATTGTCAGTTTAATTTCCGTCCACTTATTAAAAAGAAAACTTATTAAGGCCGAACAGTATGAAAGGGTAAGTATTCTGGAAAATCCAAAACCAACAAATGAGGAAGTTAACAGTTATCCTTCATTAAAATGGGGATTGGTTGCGTTGATGACCGGTATTGGTTTTATCATTATTGAAGTATTGGGATTGCTGAATAAAGAATTTATAAGTGGAAGGGATACAGTAATGCCTTTTGGAATTTTACTGGTATCAATTTCTTTGGGATTTCTGATTTATTTCTTTATCATGAATTCGAAAAAGAAGTAGAAACAATGTCTGGATTTAGTAGAGCCCCGGTCTCCCGTCAGAAATTTTCAAAGGGCCACCCGTGAGGCAACTTATCAGCAGGCCGCTTCTGATTTGGAATATGCTGCTGAACATTTAGGAGATATTGATGAATTACCTAATGAAAAGGTAAATAATCTTGCTGCTTATCATGTTCTTGCAGAAGTATATATTTCGCTTAACAGATTGACACTTTGCAGATTAGGAAAATTTGTCGAAAGAGTGAGAAAATATAATCCGCTTATTGGTGTGAATGTCAAAGACCATCATAATTTGTGGCCTATCCCGCAATCTGAAATAGAGAAGAATGTCGAAATGGATTTAGAGCAAAATCCGGGATATATTTAGCTAAATGATTCTTTAGACTTTTAATGACCGGTCAATTAGTAATCAATCGATAGATGATATGGTGTTAATAGCAATGATAGTAAAGCTGAATGCTGATTAATTTTAGGCATTTATGATTACGGAAATAAGTGATGGAAAAAAGTGTCCGTTTTCAGCTGGACTAAGTGTCCGAAATCGCAGGAATATGCATAATCTCGCATATTCTTATTTTAATCATATTTTTTGATTAAAAAGAACATGGTCGTTTCATAATTGAATAAAATATTATGCATCAGAAAAATAATGTTTTTATTGCATAATATCAATATCTAATCAAAAATGAGATCCGGATATTTGTATCAACAAAATTACAGCAATTATGATAGCATCTCCATACTCTCAATCAAGTCATACGCAATTTTTGGGCTATTTGGGAAATTTTTTGTAAATATCTTTCCGGTGGGCAAATGCGACAAAAATAGCTACATTGTTCTCAACTATAATTCCTATACTTTTTTAAAATCACGTTCGAAAGCCTTTTCAAACTTAAATTCCATTATTCAGCCAGTTTTGCCAGTTCTTTGAGAAAGGCTTCTTTTTCTTGTTCTGAAAGCAAATCAGACTGGTAATTCGTTTTTATTTTATCCAATAAATCCTGGTCATCTTCAAGAATGTCAATTCCCCGGTATTTTTGAGCCATTATCCGGGCTGTTTCAATCAGTGTTTTTCCAGCTTTAGTCCGTTCATTTATCTTAATGGTAACCATATCGTTTGTTTTAAACAAAATTAATAAAAATTGTGTATTTTCTTCAGAACAAATCTTAAATTCATTCAGATATTGTTCTTTGGAATTCATAGTATAGAAATTTATTTGGTATTGCAAAAATACTTAATTTATCTCAAAATAAGAGTAAAGTTGCTTCATTCAATGATGTAATATTTTTCCCTTTTCTTTTAGGCAGATTTTTTTAATATGGATATATTTGAAAGATCAATAATAAGAATATCAGGTTAGTTTATAACAGATTATCTGACTTAGATTAACTAAAATTATTAATTAATGTTAGTACCATACAATTTTACCCTTGAGGAAATGCAGATGCAGGACACAAAGAAGATAATCCTGCAAAATGCCAGATTACTGAGTATCCGGTTGAACCAGAAAGATAAGAAAGCAGTTTTAGTCAAACGACTTGCAGATACTATCCTGCGGGAACCTCTGGTTGTTTTACGTCGTCTTCCTTACACTGAATTACTGAGGCTCAGGGAGATGGTACATAACAAGGATCATGCTGTACCATTCCGTTTTAATCTGGTATCGGATTGCATCAGCCTGATCGGACTCACCGATCACATAACCATTAAGGATGTCGACTACGAGTTTATTTATCCTGATCTGGCTGAGGCTCTGAAGCCGGTTATTGACAATTATGTGGAGAGTCTGGATCCCGGTTCCCTAAAGTTCCGTTTCATCAGGATCGTACTCGGGTTACTAAACCTGTATGGATTTCTCACTTATGAGAAGCTGGCCCGGCTCTGCATGACTTTAGATCCGGAGTTAGCCTTGGATGTACTGATTCAGACCATCGACAGTTCGTTTCTGCTAAGTCTTCAGGCCACTTTTATACCTCGAAAGAATCTTTGTTATAAGTCCCCGTTTCTTGACGACATCGAATATTTAGCAAAAGAGACAGAATCCCGTTATTTTAAAGACGAAGCCCGGTTTAGTCTTGATGAAGTGCTGGTTGCAGGTGCAGATGAAAAGCCGCTACCTCCCGAAAATGCAATGACCGGAAAAATTAAGGAGATGCTCCTGTCACTTCTTGGTTCAGAAGAGGAAGTGTCGGAGTGGATTTCCCGGAGCTGGATGCTCCTTAATAACAACCGTTCTCCTTTAGATCTTATACAGGGTCTTTTTGATAAACAGGGCTTTTCTCTCGATCAGCTTAATAAGTATATATCTGTATTGATGGACTGGACCAATCTTCTCCCCAGGTGGATCATGAAGGGGTACTCATCAAGGGAAATTTTTGAGACATACGAAAAACCAGTATTACAGCAAAAACCTCCTAAACTTATTATGGGACCAAATGCCCGCAAAGAAGGGATTTCAGTTTCGCAAGAGGAATTTAATGAAATATGGAATGAAAAAATGCACAAACCGGGCCGTAATGATCCCTGTCCCTGCGGCAGCGGCAAAAAATATAAACATTGCTGCGGCAAAATCAGATAAAACCCTAATTATCCCATTATTGTCTAAGGTAAGTATCTATCCATAACTCCAGCAGTGGATCAGAAAAGACATATTTGCCGCTTTGCTTTGTCAGAACGCCCATATTGGTTAATTTTTTTAATCCGCGTGCTATATTAATTGACCTGTAGTTTATTAGGCTATATAAACTGCCGGGATTATGTGCCAAAGTAATTAATAATATCCTCGTTTCCCGGCTTTTTGATAATTCTTCCCATGTTTCTCAAGATAATTTTTTTCTATGGTCAGCAGATTATCTAATATTTGACCGTGTGAAAGTAATATGTTCTTATTACTTAATTTACAGGTAATGATAAGCTCCTGGGCATATAACTGCGTGTAATAGGGATGTCCTTTGGAAAATTTCAGTATTTTATTAATCTGTACTGACAGATAGTTCCTCCTTTTTAAAAAGTTTGATCAGATAGTGTGTAAAATCTGACTTGTTTATATTCCCGGAATTTATCACACGCGCCATTCGAAAAAAAGGAGAATTTTTATCGATAAACAGTTCGTTCATTACCGACTCATAACTTCCGGAGAAAATATCAATATAACCCGTATAATAACCTTCATGCTGTAGTTGCTTTAATAACTCAAGAACGAGAGAAGTTTTACCCATCCTGCGAGGTGCGATCATAACAAAATTTTGTCCTTCTTTGATCAGTTCTCTGATAAGGCTAATTTCCCTGTCCCTTCCTATGAGGTTCTGTCCGGTTACCGGTCTTCCTACTTGCAGCATTTTTATTTACATAATATACGACAATTTATGTATGATACAATAGTTGTATTGTTTTATTCAGCAATTCCGCAGCAAATTTAAAAAAATAGTTGCCACGACCGATCCGTCCAAAAAGGGAATACAATATCGCCCTGCTGAATCTCAACAGGAAACAATTTTGATATTTCAGATTTACATTTGCCTTTTCCCTTTGATTTAACAGATAGTCTTGCTTTATTTAAACCATTGCCCAAAAGACGGCCTTGTATATTTTCCTTTTCTGTTTTTTCTATGAATTCTTGATATTCTTCCTTGAGACTATGGAACTTTCGGGATAATTTTTTTAATGATTTGTCAAATTCGGGAATTGTCAGAACTTTTATCATAATTCATCGAGAAGCTCTCTGGCTGGTTTGGATTTTATTTTTATCCTTGTTTGTCTGACTTGCTCTAATTTCTGCAAACATTAAATTAATAGCATCAGCTAGATTCTCTTTAGCTTCTTCAATTGAATCTCCCTGTGAATTGATACCGGGAATTTCTTCGATATAAGCAATGAATCCCCCTTCATCACATGGCTCATATACTGCTGTTAATTCAAAACTGTTCATAACTCTATAAATTCTACATACAAATATAATGCATAATAGTAACAAGGCAAACGCATTCAACTAATTATTCAATGATAACATTCCCTTCCATAACGGGGTAACCACAATTTTTTTAATATGGGTATATTTGAATGATTAATAATAAGAATACCGGGTTAGTTTATAACAGACAGAATCCCGTCATTTTAAAGACGAAGCCCGGTTTAGTCTTGATGAAGTGCTGGCTGCAGGTGCAGATGAAAAGCCGCAACCTCCAGAAAATGCAATGACCGGAAAAATTATAGTTAAATTAAGCATTTTTGCTTAACTTGCTGTCAGGATAAAGATAGCAGTTCCACTTCAATTCCGGCCAGAATTGATTCCTGAATTTCTTCTCTCCATGCTCTCGATCAACTCATACGCAATTTTTGGACTTTCAATTCGCATTATACTTTCTTCTGCATTGCCGTAACTTAGCAGGTTGATGCTGCCATACCATATAATTTTTTGATCGATAATGGCAAATTTTTGATGTATATTAGTTGTGAAAATGAGATGAACTCCTCTAATTTTCAATTGCCGGATTGCCTCGTGCCAGGCCGTCAAATCCTTTTTTGGGAAATTTTCCGCCGGACGCGTTATAACAATGACTTTCACATTTTTTGAAAGAGGGGTTTCCCAATCCTGTAATATTTGCATCACCCTCCTCTTTGTAACGAATGGGCTTACAATGAGTATTTCACGGTCTGCATGAAATAAATCGATTGAAAAGACAGAAAAAAAATTGTTTTTATTGAAAATGATATCCACATTTTTTTCTTTTTCTTCTACGGTGGAAAAACTTTCTCCTTTTATTTTATAGCCTATTGATGCATAACCTGATAATCGTCTGTTGTACATCCGTTCAAACATTCGTATATGGATGTCTATATAATCATAAATGAGCACTTCGTTTTTCCCCTCAAAGATTCGGTGCAGCCTGCCTGCATATTGTTGCAGTGTACCTTTCCATGAAATGGGCATTGCAAGGAACAAAGTATCAAGCCGGGGCTCGTCAAATCCTTCACCGATAAAACGGCCGGTAGCCACTATTGTCAAAGGTTTTTCAGTTGAAGCTCCGGAAATCTTTTGCAATTTTTCCCTTGTTGTTTTTGCTCCCATCCCGCCTGTAACTGAAATGACATCAGGGATTTTCTTCTTTATTTTTTCTGATAATTCTTTTACATGTTCAATCCGTTCAGTCAAAACAATGCAGTTTCTCTTCTGATTATAACACTCATAGACATCATCAGCTATTTGTTGATTCCTGATTTCATTGTTGACAATCTCCGCGTATAGTTCCTGGATGCTCCAGTCTTTTTCCTCTTTTTCTGCCAACTTATGAATCCTGACAGATGTAAATATAGGGATAATATAGTGTTCGAACGGTCTTTTTCTTGCTTGATTTTTTGCATCGTCGCGATATCGAATAGGGCCGCATTGCATAAAAATAATCGGATGGTGACCGTCCTTTCTTGTTGGTGTGGCTGTTAAACCGTAAACATATTTAGCATTTACATTTTTTAAGATCATTTCAAAACTAACAGCCGGAACGTGGTGGCACTCATCAACAATAACCATTCCGTAATCTTTTACAAGATCTTTTACTTCCCCTTTTCTTATTAGCGATTGCATGATAGCGATGTCTATACCAATCCGTATTTGTTTACCGTTTCCAATCTGACCCCAAAGGCTTTTTTCTATTTGATTTCTGGATTTTTCTTTCTCAATAGCTGTAAGAAATTCTGTAAGTTTTTCCTTCCATTGGTTAATCAGGCTTACTTTATTTACCAGTATAAGCGTGTTTACTTTCTTTTCAGCAATAAGATTTATGGCAACGACTGTTTTGCCGAAAGCTGTTGTTCCGCATAAGACTCCAATGTCATGTTTTAGCAATTCTTTGACTGCCAAGGGTTGCTCATCCCGAAGAGCACCTTTGAAGTCCACGTCAATTTTTTGTCCTGAATTTCTTTTATCGATCCATTTAACTTCTACATTTGTTTCGGAAAATAAGTATTTCAGGTCTGTTTCACATCCCCGGGGCAGACCGAGATAATTATCTGTTTCATCTGCACACGAAACGATCCTGGGTTTATTGTAGGTAGATAATCGCATCGCCTGAGCCTTATAAAAATCAGGATTTTTAAATGCAGCAAGTCTTTTTATACGGTTAAGTGCTTTTTGAGAAAAGCCGGTTTTTGGAATAAACAACATATTGCTTTTGACGATTTCAACAACTTCAGGAAAGTCATTTCTATCTAAAATTTTATTTTGAGATTCCCATGGCTTTGTGATTTCTTCTTCATTATCCTTTTTAAGGGTGCCAAGTTCGTTTCCCTTAAATAATTTTACAATAAATGCTTCAATATTTTCTTGTGACAGCCGGGCAATTGATGATAAAAACGCCCATTGATCACTAAAAGGGCGTAAGTTTTCATCTATAAAAACACTATTATTGTTTTCCCTGGCTTCTTTTTGCAGGGGTAATGCAATTAAATTCCCAAATCCACCTTTAGGCATGGTATCCTGGTTAGGGAATAACCGGTCGTACGATTTAAATGAAATTTGGTGTCGCCGGTTCATAGCAGCTGTCAGTAGGCCACTACCAAACCTTCTTGCTATCAAAGAAGCAACAGGTTGTTCAAAGAAAAACCAAATATGTGCTCCGTCGCCCGACCGGGAGCGTTCCGCAGTAACTGGTATTTTATTTTCAGAGCATACCTCTCTGATCGTTGTAATATCTTGTTGCCAGCCATCACCATCAAAATCCATCGCCAAAAACCAACAGCGTTCATCTGAAAGCAAAGGATAAATTCCAATTACTGTTTTCCCGCGTAAATGACTCTCGATTGCCTGCCTGTCAAGTTTAAGATAGTCTTTGTTTTTACAGGCGGAACATTTGATTTTCGGCTTTTGACAAATCCCGGGAATCCATTCATTGCCACAGGCTGGGGAATACCCGGAACTCCCTTTCTTTTTGTTTTCCCATCGTTTTGCATATACATCGTCCCTCCCCATGAAAAGTGACATAAACAGGTCTATTTTCCCGGACGGAGATGAATAATTGTTAATGGAAGTGATATTTTTTTCTTCCGTTACTTCATCCTGTTTCCCGGTTTTATAACTATTATCCGGAAGTCCTTTGATGTAAGCATCAGAATTGCCTGCATCACTACAAATTTGTGATTCAAATAGTTTTATTCTTTCTTTCAGTAATCTGTTTTCTTTTTGAAGCTCCCGGTATTTTTCTAATAATTCGTCAAAATTCATAAATGATTAGTGCTTAGTGTCGAGTCAAGCCTGCTCTAACACACAATGATTCGTTCTTTTGAATTTTTACTGCATTTAAAAATATTTGCAAAACGCTGCTGCGCTCAAATTTTTTTCCTTGCATAAATCCAAAATAACTTTATCCTATACATCCTTTCAGACGTGACGCGACACTCGTTTCAGCAAAATTACTGAAAATGAATATTGATTGGTAATATATAACCAGGATTGGTGATTTGGTAGTGATATTTTATAGATTCAATAAACAGGGGAGTTATATTATCAAGATGGGTCTGAAAGTTCTTTTTCAAAGGTTTCTATCATTTTTTTATAATAAGGACTCGATATTATTAAATAACACTCTTTGCTTTCCGCAGTAGCTGCGAGAACAATCATTCCACGCTGCACCGCCGCGAGAACCATTCTATGCTGCGTCGCCGCCAAAACCCTACCCATCAAAGTAGTTAAGTGTCCTGAATTGATTAAACCGAATTACTCAATTTCCCATTCCTCAATAAATTCTTTAAAATAAGTTATTTTTTTAGTACTGGTTTCATGAAATACCAAATGCTCAAAATCTTTCGATTTATGTTGTAGATCGACTGATTCCAGTGTTTTGAACAGTGATTTTTTCAGCTCCTTTATATCGCCAATACCACATTGTTCTTTTAAAAAATCAAAGTTTGGGGCAGTTTGTGCCAATAAGAACATAACATCGTAAAAGTCTCTTCCTTTTTGACGGGAAAGAAGTGCCGATA
>Ga0068712_1004563_pt1 | contig 11591 bp, 8 predicted proteins | sample MTBAKSrepl1MetaG_FD_62987 | JGI IMG/M metagenome (GOLD analysis project Ga0068712, IMG submission 62987) | Enrichment culture microbial communities from Arthur Kill intertidal strait, New Jersey, USA, that are MTBE-degrading - MTBE-AKS1... | ecosystem: Environmental > Aquatic > Marine >... | reverse complement strand
GAAGTTCTTGAGATAAAAGTCGATCTGGTTCCAAAGCGCAGCGTACGGGAAGAATTGCGAGACAGTATTTTCGAAGAGGCGGTCAGCTTATGACAAGGACTGTAGCCGTATTTTATTTCGGTGTGGATCCGGGGCTGTCTGGCTCACCGTGAAAGAACGCATCCCTGCAATCCGACCGATTTTTGAGTTGATTCTTCTGGATCTGGAAAAAAAAATGAACCGTTTCTCTTTGGATAGAGGGCTGACCCCGTTACTAAAGAAAATTGCAGAAAAAATCTTCAAACAGGTCCACCGGGGCGCCACCTTTCTGAAAACTCAGGGCGCCTATACCGGCAACCCCAAAGAAGTGATTCTTACTATTACCACGCTGACCGAACTTCCCAAGCTAAAAAACGTTATTTTCAGTATCGACCCTGAAGCGTTCGTGGTGGTAAACAGCACCCTTGAAGTGATCGGAAAACTGCATGGTACCCGAAAAGTGTATTAAGTATTCAAATTTCGCACCCTTAATTTTTACGAAACCATCAATTTCCAGCAACGCCGATAAAGTGGAATGCTTGTCCTGTGAAATGCCTGCCCAATGAAATGCAACGCATATTTCATCGGGGCGTAGCCTATTTCTCCGGAACATAGGCTATTCCTCTGAAGCAGTTAATTTCAAAGACTTACCTGACACAGTCTATCATTCCTGGCAACATCCTTGACATGTTAAGTTAAATGTGCGAAAAAACGTTAAATTTAAAGATAATCGCTTTAACCTTAAACAAAGAGGACGTGCGATGGATAAAAAACCCCCATTTCTCAGATAGAAGTGGGGTTTTTTAGTTTTTAGACAGGATAGGCACGATGATCAAGATTGTTCTTACCAGTTAAATCAAAATGTTAAGACAGAAACTTATAAACTTATATACGTGTCGTAGAACGTACAAGGAAAATGCTTAAAATGGTCGATACTAAGGAGAAATTGATCGATCTTATTGAGTATGTAGACAAACTCATCAAAATTGGTGAGAGACCGGTCTTTAGCCTTAAAAAATACAGGCAGCTCTTATATCATGAAGCTGACCTCAAAAATCGTATCGGCATTACGCACAACATTTTAACGGATGAAGATCAGGTTTGGCTAAAAATCGAGCGCCTTCAACGGATCGACCCACCGGCAGTTCCTTTTGAATTAGAAAGCTGGCTTTTGGTCAGCCGCGATCCATTTTCAGAACCAAAAGTTAAAGATGTTGTTACCGCCACAATTTTAAAAGAGGATGCTGAATCCTATTTAAACAAAGGAACTCTCCTTCGCGAAGATATTATGGAGTCTTTGAAACAACCGGATGATGAAACTTGGTTTGACGTCATCTTTCGGTTGAACAGGCAGACTGAAGTAAGGGCTGGTATTGAAAAGTATATCAGAGATCAATGGGTTGAGTGGTCAGAAACAGAAAAACCAAGAAGAGAAACGATACGAATATACGAATCATTTTTCAGCTTGCAGCAATTAATTCAAACGGGCAGCGCAGAAGGTGCGCTTGAAATTGTTTGGGGAATAGGAGTTTCATTGTGGAACAAAGAGGGTCACACAATTGACCGTCCGATCATTGAACAACTGGTGGAAATAGAAATCAATAACAAAGATGGAACAATTAGCATTCGGCCTCGATCAACACACCCGATTATAGCATCGGAACCATATTTTGCACTTGAAGTTCCTGGTGCTCAAACCTTTTTTAACAATGCTCGGCAGTTTTTCGAAGACTTTCCAGATGACAAAGACCTATCTCCTTTTTTGCCGGAAACCTTCGAACCAGTGCTTAGGCAAGCCGCGACACACCTCGACAAAAATGGTCAATTTTATCCCGACAACAGGCAAGATCCAACAGATCGTAAAATTCCAGAGACCGCAGAACATCTTACAGTAACAGATACTTGGACAATATTCGCAAGAAGACGATCCGACAATTTCTATAAGATCGACCTCGAAAGGTTGAAAAAGGCGATAAACACAACTGAAAATTTGCCAGGTCCCTCTAAAAGGCTAGTTAGCGAACCGGGAGATCGGCCGATCGATGGTGATGGAAGCCGGGCGAAATTCGGTGTTGGTCCCAGAAGCGCAGAAAATGTGCGATCAATTTCCGATACTCAAGATCAGATAATGGCGACACAGCCCGATGATTTCTTTTTCCCCAAACCCTACAACAAGGAACAGATTTCCATCATCCAGCAGATAGAAAAAACGGATGGGGTGTTGTTCAAGGTCCACCCGGAACTGGAAAAACCCACACCATCGCTAACATTATTTGCCACTATCTGGCCACCGGGCGTCGAGTGCTGGTTACCTCCAAGGGAGAAGCGGCACTGACCGTTTTGCAGGAATATATCCCCGAAGATATCCGCGATTTGACTATCAGCCTTTTGACTAACGAAAAGCAAGGGTTGAAGCAACTCGAAAAAGCCGTTGGAATACTTTCCAATACTGCATCCCAGAAACAGGAATCTGTTTTAAAACAAGAAATTGTTGATCTTCAGCAGCGAATTCTGGACATCAGGACCAAAATGGCCACTATTGATTCCGAATTGCTTCAATGGGCCGAAAAACACCTTCGGAAAATCAAATCCAGTGGTCAACGTGAAACCCTGCTTCCGATGGATATTGCCAGACTGGTCTGCCAAAACCGTGAAAAGCATGAATGGTTGCCGGATCGTCCTAAATCCAAACTTACTTTTTCAGACGATGATATCGCAAAGATCAGAGCCGCCCGTAAAAAACTGGGTGCGGATTTGATCTATGTGAACAAAACTCTTCCCAGCATCAACGACTTACCGAGTTCCGATGAAATTGCTGCTATTCATCAAGATCTTTCCAATGCTGCAAGCTTGGAGAAAAAAGCCAATGATGAAAAGATACCGCTGCTTTCCGTTTCAAAACCGAATGCGTTTGAACGTGCCCGTAGCTTATTAGATGCTGTTAGAAGCATTATCCAGTTTCATCAAACGGCTGAAAACAAGCCATGGATTGGCAAAGTGTACGATGTTTGGCGAGAGAAAGGTATTGAGGCAGCGGAAAGCAAACTTTTCAGCGATTTGATCCCGATGATGGTATCATTAACTCAACGGCGACTGGAAATTCTGAAATTTGCTGTTGAGGCTCCTCGATATGCGTATCGGTCGCAGTACGTCTACAAGGCTGTGGAAAATGCTGCTACAGGGAAAAAAGCCTTTGGGTTGCTATCATTCGGTAAGTCACCTGACAAAGAACTGTTTCGACAGATAAAAGTAGAAGGGCGACTTCCAGATTCGGTTGAGAGTTGGTTAAAAGCAAAAGAGTTGCTGGATTATCAGAAGGAAATGGTTTCGTTTGCAAGCCGGTGGAATGCCATTGCACCCGTATTTAATTTGCCGCTGGCAGATCCTCAGGAAGATATCATGGGTGAGTGGATCAAAGAAGCTTTATCTGCTGCCGAACAAACTAAAAAGACCTTTCAGCATTACGTGAAGTTAGTCGAAAAAGAAATACCTGTGCTTTTTCCTCATGGTATTGAGCCTTCAGACATTATTAAATCCAAGTATAGCGCTGTAAGGGTCAGAGAGATACTAAAGTTGAACCTATCGAAAAATCGACTACTTCGATCCAGAAATAGCATCGATGCCATTTTAAGACGTCTTGTAACCTGCTCCGGGCCGATTATAGACGATATCAAATTGTTTTTAAACAAAAAGGTTGGCGTTCCGACGGTATCGACCAACGAAATAGCCGAACGGTGGCAGCACTTAATTGCCGAATTGAGCCGATTGAATGATCTTCTGCCCGCTATCAAACTCGTTAAGGTAGTTGTGTCATCTGTAAAATCGAGTGGAGCTCCGAATTGGAGCAGGATGCTTTTGACAGAACCGGTCCGCAGTTCTGAAGATCCATGGACTCCGGGGTACTGGCGGGAAAGCTGGATGTGGGCTTTGCAGGATAAATATTTATGCCAAATCGATGGACGGGAGCAAATTCAATCATTATCGAAACAACGCCAACAATGCGAAAAGGATCTATCGAAAACCTATGATAAATTGATCCAGCATAAAACATACCTCGGTTTGAAAAAGAATATTACGCCAAAAGTTGAATCCGCCTTGGTGATGTTTTCGGCTGCAATACGCAAAATCGGAAGAGGTACAGGCGTTCGAGCACACCGTTACCGGCGCGATGCCCAGGATGCTATGGAAAAATCCTACTCGGCAGTGCCTTGTTGGATTATGCCCAGTTGGCGTGTCTCGGAAAGTCTGCCGGCCATCGTCGGCTCGTTTGACCTGGTTATTATCGATGAGGCTTCCCAGTCCGATATTACCGCGCTGCCAGCCATGCTGCGTGGCAAAAAGGTGCTGATTGTGGGTGACGACAGACAGGTCAGCCCCACCGGTGCATTCATCGAAGAACGCAAGCTTTTGCAGCTCCGTCATAATTACCTTCAGAACCAGCCCTTTGGCCCGCTACTGCTACCGGGAGGATCATTGTATGAATTAGCCAATGCAATATTTCCCGGCCAGCGCATCATGCTAAGGGAGCATTTTCGTTGCGTGGAGCCTATAATCCGTTTCAGCATGCAGTTTTATCCCGAACCTATAATTCCCCTGAGAATTCCCAAGGCGTCCGAGAGGCTGGATCCTCCATTGGTAGACGTTTACGTGAGTTACGGCCGCAAAGATCGTCGGCAGATAAATTTGGCGGAAGCAGAAGCTATCGTCGATGAAATCGTCAAGTTAACCGAGGCCCCTGAATTCGCGACCCGGACAATCGGTGTTGTCTCTCTTATCGGCGCCAAACAAGCCCAGCACATACTATCCCTTTTGCTTGGGCGTATCGGCGAAGAAAAATTTCTAAAACATCAAATTGTCTGCGGCGATTCGGCCGCATTTCAGGGAAAAGAACGCCACATCATGTTTGTGAGTATGGTGGAGTGCCCAGAGACAAAGTCAGCCAAAACGGCATTGCTTTATGAGCAAAGATTTAATGTTGCTCTTTCTCGCGCCAGGGATCGAATGTATTTGTATCGATCTGTGACTGAAGAAATGCTGAAACCGAACGATTTGAAAGCAAAAGTCATTCAGCATTTCAACAATCCAATGGAAAGTAGCTTGAAAGCATGTGAAGATTTGATTGAACGTTGCGAATCCGATTTTGAACGCGAAGTCTTCAAACGGCTTGTAGAGATGGGTTACAGGGTGAAACCTCAGGTCAAGGTCGGCCCGTATTCAATTGATTTGGTTGTCGAAGGTGTTGAGGATCGCAGGCTTGCCATCGAACTGGACGGAGATCAGTATCATACGCCTGATCGATGGGCCGACGATTTTTCAAGACAGAGGGTTCTCGAACGTGTTGGTTGGCGTTTCTGGAGGTGCTGGGGCTCCAGTTTTATCTTAGCGCCTGATGAGTGTATGCAGGATCTCAAGGAGACCCTAAACAGCCTTGGGATTGGCCCAATAGGCTATGAATCGACAGCAAACGGCATCTATACGGAACACCGGGTGATTGAACGAACAGTCCAACCTGATGAAGAAGAAATTAAAGAGGAAGTACCGCCGGAAGTAGCGGAATTTATCGGTGAAGAAATAAGAGAACAAATTCCCATTGAGTTTTTAGAAGATTCAGAAATAAGAAAAGAAGAAGAGTCGCTTATCGTAGAAGCTGGTGACCGTGTTTTGATTGTTTACAACGACGAGCCGAGTCTGCGACATACAATTGAAATCAGCAACTCTAAACATGATCCTGACATGAAAATCATCCATAGGAGCAAGCCGTTTGCTATGGCACTAATGGACGCCGAAATTCACGAAGAGGTTAAAATACCAGCAGGAGGTGGTACGCGCATTGTGACTATCTTAGGAATTGAAAAAGGGGAAATTGACGATAGAACTGATAGACTTCTTGATGTGCCAGATGAAAATGAGGACAACAGTATAAAAGATATAAGTGACCTATATATCCAAGTAGATCCAGAAGATTTCTTAAAACTGAAACACACAAAAATCCTTAATGGTCGGATAGGTAGAGAAAGAGTAAAAAACTGGAATCATCTTTCACAAATAATTCATTCAATAGCCTATGAGAAACTCGGATCTTTTGAAAAAGTCGCTGAAATAACAAATGCCAATATTGTTAAAGGAGAACGGACCGACAAAGGATTTCGATTTCTCTCAAAGGTGAACCTTTCTATCCAAGGAGAAAGCGCTGGTAAAGTATGGAACAACTCTTTGAGTCTTGCGAAAAAAATCAGAGTACCCATTGAATTGGAAATTGAGTGGCGGAATAAACGAGAAGCTGCATTTCCAGGTAAAAGAGCTGTAATTCGTTGGGAACCTTGAAACTAATATCGTTACCATAACAATCTATCAAGCAGTCTATAATCCAATATAATAGATATCGAGATCACCAAACAGCTCAAATCTGCCGGAAACATCATATGGTATAATTGTTGCAGTAAATTAAACAAAAAAAATGGCTTGCATATTCTCATTTTCCTTGACTTAACCCATTGCGTCTGATTGAAAACCGTTTAAGGTATCCTAATCATGTCATTAAATTATTACAAACTGGATTTGTTGCTACAATATATCATTGCAGTTGCCGGGCAAAACGATCCATACGACCGGGAACTGGGTATGATCCACCTGATAAAATATGCCTATCTGGCAGATCTTTCCTATGCCTCACAGCACAATGGAGAAACGTTTACCGGCCTCCCCTGGAAATTTCATCATTTTGGTCCATGGTCAGTTGAATGTTTCCAGCGAATTGAACCCGCTCTTAACTCCATCGGCGCAACCCAAAGGACCATTGAAAGTCAGAAATACGACGATTTTGTTAGATGGTCCGTTGATGATGATGATCTGTTTGACCGTTTAGGCGACCAGATGGATTTAACAGTCACGGGAGCCGTACAAAAATACATGCGCATGTTTGGGACAGACACATACGGTCTGCTGGACTTTGTTTATAAAACAAAGCCCATGCTCTCCTCCGCCCCAGGTGAGCTGCTTGACTTTAAAGTGGCTGTCTCCGTCAAGAAAACATTTGAAGATGATGAACCTGAGGCTGAATTAACGATGCGCCAGAAGAAGTTGCGCCGCCAAAAGTTCTTGGATTTCAAGGAAAAGTTGAATAAACAGCTCGAACAACAGGTAAGAGATAATCGCTCAAAAACCTGCCTGCTTCCGCCACGGTATGATGACGTGTTTTTTGAAGGCCTTGCCCAGCTTGACGCCGCAGCAGGAAACCTCCCGGAGGAAGGAGAATATATAGCAACCTTTAGTGAGGATATTTGGAAATCAAAAGCAAGACATGACCCTGAATTATCCTGATGTTTGCCAGCAGTCATTAATTGAACCCTGGTGGGAGGAATACACCGGCACTGAGTTCAAGCCGGGAAGGCTTGTTCGTGCTTATTTGCCCCACGCTGATCAGGTTCCATATACGCTTATACCCATTGGCTGTACTGATGATCCTACCGACCACGAAACGGCCAGGGTGAAGATTAAAACTTTTTCCATTGGAGATCCTGTCAAGAAAAACGACCTGTCTGTTGCTGCATTACCTCTCTATGAAAATGAAAAGTTCTGTGTTTATCGAACCAAAAAGCGACCAGCCGTGATCATTTCGAAAGGCGGCCCGTTAATTGAAAAACAATTGACCAGAGATATATCTAAATCGAGAACTGTCCCCACCGTTTTGGTGGCTCCATCATACGGTGCGGATGTCGGGTATAGAAAGCAATTTATAGAACGGGTCAGGCGTTGCGAATATCCGCAGTTTATATGGGATTATTTACCTATAGGCGGCAAGGAAAAAGGATCTATAATCAGGCTTGATCATATTCAGCCAGTTGTTCGCAACGCAAAATCAATCGAATTGACTCAATATTGTTTAAGTGAGAAAGCAATGGTTTTTGTTATGCAGTGGGTCAATTGGCTGGTAAGCGGTCAAATGGACCAAGATTCAACTTTGTGTCAGACGCGAGAATTCCTGATGGAGTTTTAATCTAACAGGCTTTCTATAAGTTTCCCAAAAACCCTGTCAAATACTTCCGAGACATTTATTGATTAAAAATGGGCCGTTATTTGGGGTCATGCCACGCTAACTATCAGAAATATCGCATAAAAATCTCTAACAATAGCCGTTTTTTTGTGTGACGCTTAAGGAGGCGGTGCAATTATGAGCAAAGAACTGATAACCATTGACAGCCCCTATCCCGAAACAGAAAAGGAACTTATTGATTTTTAGCCTAAACTCTCCATCATTTCTTTGCCGGGATAAAATCCTCGAATCGCAATATACGCTAAATACCTTATACTATTAGGCAGGTCTAAATCGGATTATTAAAATCATTTATCTTTAGTACACACACAACTATCTGATACCGAAGTTTCGGAGGGTTTGGGATCAAAACCAACAGAGTACTGAGTAACTTTAAGGTTGCGTTTCCAACTCGGCCATTGTTCGACCTTCACACGGGCATCTTTGGTTGAATCCCAAAATGTTTTGTTCTCGCTATTGGTCTTTTTTTTGATGTCCATCATTTCCTCCCATTAAGTTATCGATTTCTCCTGAAACATAGGTTTCTCTATCAATATATGAAATTGGGGAAAGCTGTACTCTGACACAAGCAGTATCTCTGTCCCATTTTATAAGCTCACCACCCTCTTCTCTTTTTATCTTTTTTCCCCTGCTTAGATCCATGGAGAAAAGATCTAAAAACCGTCTAGGACCAATACCAATAAACGGTTCAAAACAGACCTTGTCGCTTTGTTGTCCAGATTCACCTTCATGAGCAAGGAATATTGCGTCAGAGTGAAGATTCATTGCAAGGCTTTTTGGATATGGCTCAACAAAAACAACTCGCGATATTCCAGATGCTACAATATGCTTAGCACAATTATGGCAAGGGAATGTAGTGGTATAAAGTGTACATTCTCTCGTTGAAACTCCGGAACGTCCACAAGATAACAAAGCCTCCATTTCAGCATGGACAGCACGCCCGTATTCAGTTATATCCAAAATGCCTGTGTCCTTTAAGACCTCTTTTCCTTTTTTCAATAATTCTGAAAGAGTTGAGCCCTTATTGAATTTTTTCATTATTTCTGTTACAATTTTATTCCGTCGATCCTCGTTGGAATCAAAGCCAATTTGGTAATCTCTTTTATCTGCATTAGCATGATCTGCCCAATATAACCCCCCGCCAAAACAAGGAACATCATTAGCCCCTGTAGCAATAATCTCACCTGTTTTTGATGAAATTACAGCCCCCACTTGTCTTGATAAATCTGCAGAACGAATTGAAGCCGCAAACGCAAGAAACATTGCGTATTCATCTTTAGTGGGTGTAACGCATGGCTTCCCAAAAATGAGATCAAAAATCCTACCAATTTGATTGCTAACATTTCCAGTGTCCATGTCGATGAACCCATCAGCGAGATGAAAAGCATCTCTCATATGTTGGCCTAATTTATCACTTTCTGACTCGTCTCTCCCTATCAATCTTATAGCTTCAGTATCCGGAATCCCTTTTTGATTTTTTAGATAGTTCAATCTTTGTTCTCGAGACGAATTAATGCCAAGTAAATAGAAACCTTCCCCATAAATATCTCGGAGCAGTTGTACCTCATCCGGATGTTTCAATGAACGAAATAAATGGGCGGTACAAAGAATGGGTTCATCATTTTTACGTTGATGGTGAATATTGCAAATTGCGAGGGCTGCCAGAAAGTCACCCCGCATTACTTTTTCCCTAGCCTCATTCCCTGCGGTCATGTAAGAATCAATGCGTTTTTCTTCAGGTTCTTCAAACAACTCTGTTTCTAAACCATCTACTGTTCGGATTAAAGAACTGAGGATAATCGGGTTTTTTCTATATTTAAACTGCCTCAGATAATCGTCAATGATGCTTTCAATTCGCTGAAGATCCACCGCCCAGAGGTGCTACAAGTCCAATCATTATTTCAGATTTTTCATCAATCCTATTCAATTTGGGACGCCCGCAATTGATTACAATTTTGAATTATACAAATTTCCGGAAAGAAGGGGAAAAATTTATTGAGAATTGGTTTATTTACCAAATTCAACACATAAGAAAGATTTAGACACTTTTTGAATCAAATGCTTTATAGAATATTTTGCGCTATAATCAGTTTAAATTTTAAGCATTAATCGAGAATCGTCTTGACGGACTGTTAATACCTTCACTTAAGTACATGTTAAATGAAAGAACCTTGGGCCATAGATATCACATGTCACGGATAATTAAGGATCATTTCAATGATAAGAACTTGCTTTTTGAAATCATACATATCATGAATTTTTGGTTGTGTATATCGCTAAAACCACAATATGTGGAAATTTTTCTGTTGCGCCTACAATTGAAACTCAGATACCAAAGGCAACCCAAGTTGTCAACCGCCGCTTAACTTGATGATAATGTATTACCTTGAATTTTGTACGAATTGGAGGTTTTCATATGCCTCGAATAGCGGGATTTCCGCTTTGCTCCAACAAGGCAAGATTCAGGTATTACCTGACTGCGGAACCGAACCCGGCTTTATAAAATTCCCGGTTCAAGCGGGCGATATTGGAAATGGAAATCTCCTTGGGGCATTCCGCCTCGCATTCTCTTTCATTGGAACAGTTGCCGAATAAAAGTTCGTCCATTTTTCGAACCATGGCCAGAGCCCGACGGGCCGCTTCGGGTTTCCCCTGGGGAAGAAGGGCAAACTGGGAGATCTTTGCCCCGGTAAAAAGCATGGCCGAAGCATTGGGGCATGCCGCAACACACGCTCCGCATCCGATGCAGGCAGCGGCGTCCATTGCTTTTTCCGAAATTTCCTGGGGGATGGGTAATGCATTGGCATCCGGCGCACCGCCGGTGTTTACGGAGATATACCCCCCTGCAATGATAATCTTGTCGAAGGCGCTGCGATCCACGGCAAGATCCTTTATGATGGGAAATGCCCTGGCGCGCCAGGGTTCGATGACGATGGTATCGCCGTCGGAAAAATGCCGCATGTGAAGCTGGCACAGCGTGGTTCCCTTTTCCGGACCGTGTGCACGCCCGTTGACGACGGCGCCGCACATGCCGCAGATCCCTTCCCGGCAGTCATGATCAAACGCAATGGGGTCCTTGCCGTCAAGGGTCAACTGTTCGTTAACGACATCGATCATTTCCAAAAATGACATGTCTGTTGAAATATGGGTGGCATGATAGGTTTCAAAACCGCCTTTAACGTTGGCGTTCTTTTGGCGCCAGATCTTAAGCGTAATGTTTATATTTTTTGTCACTTGTAACTCCTCTGTGTCAATTGGACGTTTTCAAAAACAAGCGGTTCTATGTGTCGTTCGGGTTCCGTGTCATCCCCTTTATATTCCCATGCGGCCACATGACAGAAATTCTCATCATCGCGCTTTGCTTCGTTTTCCTCGGTCTGGTAGCCTTCATTAAAATGGCCGCCGCAGGATTCTTTGCGCTCGAAGGCATCAATGACCAAAAGTTCTGCAAACTCGAGAAAATCGGCCACCCGGCCGGCACGTTCCAGGCTCTGATTGAAATCTTTGTCGGAACCCGGTA
>Ga0068712_1004560_pt1 | contig 11594 bp, 5 predicted proteins | sample MTBAKSrepl1MetaG_FD_62987 | JGI IMG/M metagenome (GOLD analysis project Ga0068712, IMG submission 62987) | Enrichment culture microbial communities from Arthur Kill intertidal strait, New Jersey, USA, that are MTBE-degrading - MTBE-AKS1... | ecosystem: Environmental > Aquatic > Marine >... | reverse complement strand
CAGGACATTGGCGATGCCGTTCTGAAAGGAACCGGGAATCGTGTAATAATTGGTCCCGTCGCCGGCGTCAAATCCGGCCGCGGCCGGAGTGCCGCCGAACCCGCCGGAGCCGCCGCTGGCGTCGCCGGTCTCCCAGGACATGCCGTCGTCAAGATAGTTGAAGATGGCGTAACTGTTGCCGCCGTCCGTGGCCAAAACGATCTGGAAAGTGTTGCGCAGGTCGTCGTGAGAACTGTAATATCCGACATGGTCCCAGGAAGCCACAAAGGCGTAAGTGGCCGCAAACCCGGCCCCGGAAAAGGCCGTGTTGACTTGGCTCGAAATAGTGCAAAGTCCCGGCCTCGGTCCTTTCACCGTAATAGGCCAAGCCTGAGTTTGTCCCCCTAGTGTCTACGTCAGCGAAGTACGCGGCTACGATTTGCGCATAGCTCGGAAAAGCGAACGGGGTATAGGTGGACATCGGTCCGCCAAAAGTAATGTTGCCGTTGTTGTTGACCCAGAGCGAGTTTTTTTGCTGGCCGAAGAACCAGAACGGGGTGGAAAGAGCTATCTCGGCTGAAGAACCGTCGTCGTTGGCCGGGATGGCCGTATCGTCGCTCCAGTCGATAAACCCGCCAATCGGCACGGCCGAAGCAAAACCGGCCCACCCCAAAACCAAGACCAAGGCCATTGAAACCAAAAATGTTTTCTTAATCATGTTTTTTACTCCTCTTGTTTCCAACCAAACCAAAAAAGTTAAACTGTGCCTCCCCTTACGCATTTATCTCTCAACTGCTTATATGGTCATATCCCAGTTCGGGGATGTTTTCCTCCGGTTTTGGGGTGTATTCTAAGCGGATTTTTTTTCCAAGGCAATACGCCGAAAGTATGGTTTTTTTCGTATTTTTTCAAAAAAGATTCTAATACTAAAGTCGTAGACGCGGGCAGGAACTAATACTTTTTTCGTATATTCGTCCCCGTCATATTAAGCAAGATTTTCAATTTTGACGCAATTAATGGAAAAAGCTTGACGGCCGGAGATGAAAAAGGGGCCGGGTCTGGTTCGACCCGGCCCTGGTCTTTCAGCCTTGGTTTTTTAAGCGTCGATGATGGCCAGGGCTTCGTCCCGATAAGCATCCATGATGTAGGGCAGGTTGGTCACCCGGGCCGCTTCCTCGGTCAAAGCGGCCAAGTCTTTACGGGACATGAGGTTGACCCGCCATTTCCTGGCCCCGGCCATGAGCTGCTGGAGGCCGACCCGGAGTTTTTCCACGGCGCTGTATACGCCTATCGCCCCCAAGGGGAATCTTTCCACCTCGGAGCCGTACCTGGCCTTAAGCTCTTCGTAGCAGACGAAGATCTCTTCCTTTGTTTTTCCGTAGGGGGACACGGTCTTGGGCAGGCCGCCGTCATCGCCGTTGAGCCACCGGCCGATGTTCTTGCCGACCATCCCGGGGATCATCAGGGCCCGGCCCATGCAGACGGCCTTGCAGTAAGGCGCGCCCAGGGCCAGGGCTTTGAAGATGTGGTCTTCGGCCGAGAAGCCGCCGGCAAAGGCGATATCCGGGACCCAATGGCCTTTCTGGGCCAGACGCAGGCAGAGTTCATAGGCCATGGAGTGAAGGTAAAGGGAAGGGATGCCCCATTCGGTCATCATCCGCCAGGGGCTCATACCGGTGCCGCCCGGCGAGCCGTCAATAGTCAGGAGATCGATTTTGGCCTTGGACGACCAACGGATGGCCATGGCCAGCTCCCGCATGGGGTAAGCCCCGGTCTTGAGGGTCACCCGCTTGGCCCCGATCTTACGGATGCGGTCCACTTCCCGCAAAAACTCTTCTTCGTTTAAAAACCCGACCCGGGAATGCCGTTCGAATTGTTTGGTGGCTCCGCTCCTGAAAGAAGCCTGGTTGGCCGGGTCTTCGGGGTCGGGCGTGACGATATAGCCCCGTTTTTTCAGTTCAATGGCTCGCTCCAGGGAATCCACCTTGATCTCGCCGCCGATGGATTTGGCCCCCTGGCCCCATTTCAGTTCGATGGTTTGCACGCCGAGCTTTTCCACTATGTATTCGGCCACGCCCAGCCTGGTATCTTCCACGTTCAACTGGACAAGAATATCACCGTAATCCTCTTGATACCGGCGGAACTGTTCCACCCGCCGCCGCATCTCCGGCGACTCTTTGACCTTGCCATCAGAAGTCAGTTCCAGTTCGGGATCGATGCCGCAAACGTTCTCCCCACAGACAATGCTGATGCCGCTGATGGCTGCGCCGACGGCGAAATGCTCCCAGTTTTGCCGGGCTATTTCCGTGCTGCCCAAGGCCCCGGTGAAAATAGGCGTCTTCATCTGGATCGGGAAGGTGTTGCCGAAAGCAGTCTCAGTGTTGACCACCGGAAAAATGGCGTGATCCGGGTCGGCTTCCATGCCTTCCGCCCCGATGGCGTAGCCCATGATGTTGAGGTGGGAATAATCGACCGGATAATCCTTGTCGGCGCCGGCGGTGATTATGCCGAAGGGGCCGGGATAAAGCAACTCACGGCCGCGAAAACTCGCATTGAACAAGTCGCAGTTGCCCTTGCAACCGTCCACGCAGCGGCTGCAGATGCCTGACTGGGGAGCCACGTTCCGGGAGCGGTTGTTGGTGCGCAAGGCCTCGTTGGCGTTGGGACGTTGCAGATTCATAAGCTGAACCCTCCTCTTTCGAATAAATAATAAAAAAAGCGCCTTCCCTCTCCAGGGCCAGACGCCTTTGTCTTATGATTAAGGCCGGTCACGCCGTTGTGCCCGGCTTAATTACAGCTAATTTATGGAAGTGACTCTTTAGCCTATATGAAGCAAGGATGTCAAGGACTTTTTTTAACTGGAATGTAATCCTTCAACGAACGGGGGCCTTCCCCGGCTCTTTCTGTCCGACCTATGGAAATCAATTCATGTTTTTTCAGTAATGAATCGTAGTTACTAAACTCACCCCCGCGCCAGCGGTAATCCAACCTCCAATCTCTGATAAATGACTTGAGTCGTCGGAGCACTTGAGGTTTTGGGGCCGTTCTGATAAATTTAATTAAATTTAGCCTTCGGCTCCGGCGGCTCAAAGACGACGGAACCCGAGGTAAACCGTCAACCGAGGCGACAGCCTTAGCGAACGGCGCTGGGGAACCAGGAGTTATTGTAAGGAGAGCCTCAAATATTCCGCACTGTGACCATTCCTTTTCATTTTAGCTTCTTGAAAACCAAGCGCACCGCCGGACCGGTCCCGGCTCCGGCTGTTAGTCGGCTTCTATCCGAAATGATTTATATCGACCGTTAACCTGCATTTTTAAATAAGGGCAAGACTTGAAACCGGAAACTCTCTCCCCTAAAACCATCAGGCCCGGCGCGCCTGAACCTGATCAGCCCAAAGTCACCCGTCGACTCTCCTACCGTCAGGCCCGCAACGCCGTCCTGTTGGCCCTGATTCTCGGCGTCTTGTTTAATGTCTGTCGCATTTACCTTGATCTATCCAATGAACATGAACAGATCAAAAAGAACGTTTCGCAAACGCTCAGGATGGCTCAAGAACCGGCTGCTCAAGCCGCCGCCTCGCTTAATGAAGACCTGGGAGCCAGAGTAGTGGCCAGCCTGTTGGCCGGCCAAGGCATTGAACAGGCCAAAATCATGATCGATGATCCGAATCTGGTCCTGGCTCAAGCCCGGAGGCCCGCGATCAAGGCTCCTCTTAACCGACTCATAGAAAAGATATTCGGCCGGGATTTGACCTACTCCCTGCCGCTGTTCAAGGCCGGAGAGAATGAACCTTTCGGCCGTCTGGTGGTCATGGTGGACGGTTACGCCATCGCCTTGGACTATTTCCGCCGGGCCGGGGTCATAGTGGTCGGCGGCCTGCTATTGACTGTTATCCTGGCCTTTGTTCTTTACTTCATGTTTTATTATTCCCTGACCAAACCTCTCCTGGGAATCATCAAGGGGCTGGCCGCCATAGACCCGGCCGGGCCGGGCCGGGTCCAATATCCGCGGGGACGCCGGGACGATGAGGTGGGCCTTCTGGTCCTCACCATCAACCAACTGCTGGCCGGATTGACCGAAAACCTTGAGCGCCGCCGGACCGCCGAACGCCTGGCCCTGGAACGTGAATCCCGGATCAAAGGCATCATGGACAACGTGCCCGACGCCCTGCTGACCATCAACGAACAAGGCTTGGTCGAGGATTGCAACCCGGCCGCCGAAACGCTTTTCGGCTGCGCGGCGGAGAGACTGGCCGGTCAATCCTTGGGACAACTGGTGGGCAAACCGGAAGGCCAGGACCTGGTCCTGGCCTTGGACCGGTTTTTAGACAGCGGCGACCCCCAGGTTCTGGACGAAGCTCCGCCGGAGGGAACCGCTTTGAGCGAAGACGGTCTGCGGACGCCCGTGGCCTTCCGTTTCGGCGAAATGCACATAGGTGAACGACGCCACGTGGTCTGTCTGGTCAGTGATATATCTCAGCGGAAGCAGGCTGAGGCGGCCTTTCAAGCCCTGGTGGAAAGCACGGTCGGGGCCGTGGGCCAGGACTTTTTCGACCGGGTCGTGGTCAACTTGTCCAGTTGGCTCGGCTGCGACGTGGCCATCATCGGGGAAATAATCGGCGGTTCCAAGGTCAAGGGGCTGGCCATGAGGATGGACGGCCGGACCGTTTACGACTACGGCTACGACCTGGCCGGCACTCCCTGTGAAAACGTCTCGGCCCAAGGCTTCTGCCACTACCCTGCAGGCGTGGCCGGATTGTTTCCCCAGGATAAGGATTTGGACGAATTGGGGGCGGAAGGATACGTGGGCGTGCCGGTCAGGGACCGGGCCGGCCGGGCCATCGGCATTCTTTGCGCCATCTCCCGCCAAAAACTGGACTTGCCCGAACGAACCGAACAGATCATGAACATCATCGCGGCCAAGGCCGCCGCGGAAATCGAACGGAAGCGGGCCGAGGAAGCCCTGCGGGAGAGTGAGGAAAAATACCGGATTCTGGTGGAAAAAGCCAACGACGCCATCATGGTGGCTCAAGACGGCCTGGTCAAGTTCCCCAATCCCAAATGCCTGGAAATAAGCGGTTACTCGGCCGAAGAACTGACCAGCCTCCCCTTCGTCAATCTGATCCACCCCGAAGATCGGGACATGGTCATGGACCGACACCGGCGTCGGCTGGCCGGGAAAAAAGTCCCCAGTTCCTATGCCTTCAGAATAATCAACAAAAAAGGTGAAGTGGTCTGGGTGACCCTCGAGGCCATTCTGATCAACTGGGAAGGCCGGCCGGCCACCCTGAATTTCTTACGTGACACCACCGAGCAGAGGCGCTTGGAAGCCCAGCTTTTGCAGGCCCAGAAGATGGAAGCCGTGGGCAACCTCGCCGGAGGCATCGCCCATGATTTCAATAATCTGCTCCAGGCCATTCATGGCTATACCGAAATGCTTCTGTTCGATAAGGCCGAAGCTGACGAAGGTTACGTCGAACTGAAAGAGATCGAACGGGCGGCCGGACGGGCTTCGGAACTGACCCGTCAGCTTTTGACCTTCAGCCGCAAGATCGAAAGCAGATTGAGGCCCCTGAACCTGAACGACGTCATAAAGCAGATGGAAAAACTCCTCTCCCGGACTCTGACCAAGATGATCAACATCGAACTGCATCTGGCCGGGGACCTGGACGCGGTCAACGCCGATCCCGCCCAGATCGAACAGATTCTCATGAACCTGGCCCTCAACGCCCGGGACGCCATGCCGGAAGGGGGCCGCCTGGTCATCGAGACGGAAAACGTGACTCTGGACGAAGACTATTGTGAAACCCACCTGGGGGCCAATCCCGGCGAATATGTCTTGCTGAGCATTTCCGACACCGGCCACGGCATGGACCGTCAGACCCTCCGGCATATCTTCGATCCGTTTTACACTACCAAGGAAACCGGCGAAGGGACCGGCCTGGGCCTGGCCATGGTCTACGGCCTGGTCAAAAACCACGGCGGATATATCACCTGTTACAGCGAACCCGGTCTGGGGGCCACGTTTAAAATCTATCTGCCGGCGGCCGACCGGGCCGAGGCCGCGGTCGAGACCCAGTCCGCTCCGGAGAAACCCATCGGCGGCCGGGAAACCATCCTCCTGGTCGATGACGAAGACAACCTCCGCTCCCTCGGCCGGGAGCTTCTGCAGCGGTTCGGCTATACTGTTTGGACCGCGCCGGACGGCGAAACGGCGATCGAGTTATTTCATGAAAAATCGGAAGCCATCGACTTGGTCATTCTCGACCTGATCATGCCCGGCTTGGGCGGCCGGAAATGTCTCGAAGAAATGTTACGGATAGACCCCAAGGCTAAAATCGTAGTGACCAGCGGTTTTTCGCCCAACGGTTCAACCAAAGAGTTGATGGAAGCCGGGGCCAGGAGTTTCATCAGCAAGCCCTATAATATTAAACAGATGTTGACCGTGGTCCGCCGTGTCCTTGACGGGGAACAACTTCAAGGCTGATCAGGGAAGAGAAGTCGAATTAAACGATTTGACGAATCCGCTTGAACATGGGCCGGTCTTTTAAAATCAAAATCGGCTTAGCTTTTTATAATCCGGCGGCTTTCGGCCGTGAAAAAAATCGCAGGCCCGATAGTACCGCAAGTCGTCAATCCACAGCCCGAGATAACGCTTATCTTTTTTGAGTCTCTTAATCAGGCATAGAGGGTCGGCCAGAGCTTGGAGGATCGGCCCAAAAAGTTCGGACGGGTCCCGGAAGCACTCCCAATCGCATTGACGGCAGACGGCTTGGAAATTGAACTTTTTTTCATCCAGGTCCCAATACTTGCCCAAATTTTCCCGACCTCGATACCCGCAGGGATATACGTCTCCGTCCTGGCAGTCGATAAAAAAATAATCCAATCCGCCCCGGCAGGGATAAGCCCCTTTTGATTCCTCACCGTAATACCGGTATAAGGCGGACAGAGAAGTTCTGGGGGAAAAAATCCTAATTTTGGACCTAAACTTCACCGCCGTCTCGAAAAGGGCCTTGAGCAAGAGAGCCTTTTCCCAACGATTGAAATTGACCAGAGCGTCTTCCGCGGTGGCCGCATAGACCGGAGCCAAAGAACCGTCCGGTTCTTCTTCGATACTCATCGGATAACAGGTGTTGACCATAGTAAAGCCCAGATCAATCGTGAAGCGAAAGAATTTGGCCAAAGCCGCTTCAGCCTTTTGGTAAAAAACCTCTTCCTCTAATTGAGTCCGTCGGGGGGAGACAAAGGGGAGGGCTTGGTCTGAATTGCCGCCGAGACAGCGATTAAGTCCGAGATTAGCCGAGGGATAGAGCCCATAGTCATGAAAAACCGTCAGGGCCTTTTCGATACCGGCCGTAACGCCGACCAGGCCCCTCATCCTTTCATGGACCGCCGGGTCGGCCGAATCCAGGCTGATCCAGAAGTTGCGCAGGGGGACGGCGGCCAGTTTTTCTGCGACTTTTTTGATTCGGGACAAAAAATCATGGTGTTGGGGCAATGCGAAAAGAAATCCGTTGGTTCCGGTCCGAATATAGTCAATGCCGGCTTCTCCGGCATATTTGATGAAACCGGTCAATTCATCCAGAAACAGCAGCGGTTCCCCGCCGGTGAAAGAGATCACCCTGACGCCCTTTCGGGCGGCCGTGTCAATGATGCGTTTGACCTCATCCCCGGCCAGTTTGGACCGGGTCAACTTGTGGGTGATATTCATACCACATTGGGGGCACTGGGCGTTGCAATGGTTGGTGATCTGGACGACCAGCTGACCCGGAGACCTATGACGGGAAAGACTTAGAATAAATTTTCGATTCATGGCCTCATCCGGAAAGTTGGACTTTTAGGACCTATGGGTTGGAGCGGTCGGATGCTCTCAACCGGCCTTGGCCATAGGCTCGGGGCAATCCACCTCCAGCCCGTGGGTATAGATTTGCCAGTGCTTGAGGAAAGCCCGTTCAAAAGACCTGGATTCCATAAATTTCCGGGCGGCTCTGGACATCTGCTCCCTTCTGAAGGGATCGACGGCCAAGTCGTGCATGGCCTGGACGAGGCTTTCCGGGTCATTGGAAGGGACGACGATGCCGGTTTGTCCGGGCAGGACGTTTTCCCTTGGGCCGCCGAAATCGGCGACGATGACCGGGAGGCCGGAGGCCTGGGCTTCGAGAACCACGTTGCCGAAGGTATCGGTCGTGCTGGGGAAGACAAAAAGGTCGGCTGAGGCATAGGCTTCAGCCAAATCGCGTCCTTGGAGGTAACCGGTGAAGGTGACCGGCCGGCCGGCCAGTTCTTCTTTCATCGTTTCCAGATACGGCCCGTCCCCGACCACGATCAAATGAACTTCGGGAACGACCCGACTCAGTTCACGAAAAACCTCAACCAATAGAGGCAGATTCTTTTCTTTGCTGACTCGGCCGACATAAAGGAGCTTGATCTTGCGGCCCAGGTTGTATCTGCGGTCAAAGAAACCGTTCCGATGGGCGGGATGGAATGTTTCAATATCGACGCCCCGGGGATAAAGACGGATTTTGGCCGGATTAAGGCCCTTGGCCGCCAGTTCGTCACCAATATCGCCGGAAGGAACGTAAATAAACTCCATTTGATCGTAATACCAAAGGGTATAGCGCCAAAGGAGCTGTTCGACGGCCTCATCTCCGGTCAGCCTGGCCGCATATTGGGGAATAGCTGTATGATAGGTGCCGCTGATGGGCAAGCCAAGAATCCGGGCTATAGCCAGGGCGGCCAGCCCCACCGGCCCCGGGGTGGCCGAATGGATATAGTTGTATCCCATTTCATATACATGGTTGAGCATTTCCAGAAATGGAGGCAGAAACAGTTTTTGTTCAGGGTATTCCGGCAGTTCATACACTGAAACCGGTTTGAAGTTGCGGACATTGTCAAAGGGCGGGCTTTGGTTCCGGGCGCAGGTGATGACGGTCAGGTCCTTGCCCGCAGCCAGGGCCGTTTTGGCCTGCTGAAGCAAAGTCAAGGCCACGCCGTTGATCTCATACAAGGTGTCGGTGAAATGAGCTACTTTGATACTATTTTCCTTCAGATTCAACCCTGGAACGGGCTCCCTGAAGCGGTTTTGAACCTGCTCGATCAAAAGCCGGTCCCGGCCGAAAAGACCGAAAGAGACGAAATAAGGAGCCATAATCGAATACAGGGAGGCGGCGGCTCCGATAGAGTCGAAGATGCTGAAAAAATTGACCCCGGAAAGGCGCCCGATCAGGTTTTCCCCGAAATGATGCAAAACTTTGTTGCAGACTTGGCTGACGAAACGAAACCAAATTTCTTCGGAGTCCCGGTGCTCCTGCCGCCCGCTTTTCAGTATGGTCATCAAATCCGGGTCATTGATGACCGCCCTTTCACCCTCCCGCCGAAGCACGTCTTGGACTTTTTCCTTCGCCCCGAAGCGGTTTGATTGGCGTGGCCCCCAAAAACCCTTTAAAATTAAAAAAAAGGAAGTTTGAGACCGAGCCTCGGGCCGGAGCATACGATCAAGAAAACGCATTAAAAAGTCACGGTGGGAATACCTGTCCAGATTGAAACGATGGTTATAGAATTGATAGGCGATCCCGTAAAGGTTGTGAGCCAGGGTGCGGGGACCGGAGCCTCGGCCCTGAGGCCGACTGCGACCTGTATTTATACCCTCTAAAAACTCGTTAAGGTTTTTGGCTCCGGGCACCTCGGTCCACATGCGGGCGATATTGAGGGAACTGTGATCATCGGACCCGCCGATCTGGTTCTTTTTCCAGGGCTGGTTGAAACAGGGCTGCAGACCGTGCTGGTCGGCCAAGTTTTCAATATCCCTTTGGCTCAAACCCTCCAACACCGCTTTTAACACCATGTTTTGATTCTGATCTCTGGCGCCGTTGAGCTCAAAAGTCTTGAACAGCAGCAAAAGTTTTTCAAAGTGTCCTAGGGTCAAACGGTCGTTAACCGAAAAAAGAGGATGGGCCAGGGCATGGACTATTTTGTTTTTGTTTAGGTAGACGGCCAGGTCAAAGATGTTTTCGCGTATTTTTTGGATATCCTGATGAACCGCTTCATCGATGTTGAATACCAAAAGGTGGACCTTGCATCGGTCTTCCGGGAAATAGGTGGTTACTTCCTCACTGATGAAGGCGTCGGGCAGGTGGGCGATTTCCAGACAGCCGTTGATGGTGTTGTGATCTGTTAGGGTCATCCCGGACATGCCCTTTTTTTTGGTGATGCGGTGCAGGGCCAGAGGATCGGTGAAGCTTTCCGGACAGCCGATCTTTTGGAGGACCCATTGAGAGGGGCGTTTGGAGTGCTTGGAATGGAGGTGGAGGTCTATTTTCATAAATCAGCTCCTTTGGTGAAACTCGGTTTTACGGCCGGCCGAATCGAAGCCGATTTCCTGTATGAATAACAGAGTCAGCTTAGGCTTCTTCATACGCCCCGGCTTCCGTTGGAAAATAACCACCCAACGATCTGATCTTGTTGATCGTTTGTATGACAAAGATTTTTGTCGTTTTTCTTGCGCTTTTATGGAAGATGGGTGAATTTTTGGCAGCAGTCGGCTGACGAAAAAACGAACATCCGGTGAAAACAAAATGGGCCGGGACGGATTTTAAACCAGATTTTGAGTCTGCCGGAGAGGATGGTCGGAGATTAGTTATCACCTGGGGAAAAGCCCACTGAACCGGCTAGCCCTTGGTCAGTTCTGTTATAGTCGAAGAATGCCGTTTTGATGAGGATGGTTTTGACTTATGGACAGTAAAGAGACGGCGGTCTGATGCAAAGTGATTTGCGATCATGAGGGGCGGTCGAGCGTCTTCATCGACAGGAATAACTTTTTGTTTTTAAAATAATTTTTATAAAATTCTCCCGCCTTGGCCTAATCTGAGGGAATCAAGCAGGCAAACAACGTTCATTTTTTGCTCCGGCATTTTCCTTGGGAGAAATTTCGGTCGGCTCGAAATGTTCAAGGACTACAAACTCCGTGGAGCGGCATTCTCGACAGATGAGGATATGGGGCGGATAGTGGGTTTCATAAATTTCATGACAGTTTTTACACTCGATCAGCATCATCACTTTCATTGATATCCCCTATTTAGCTTGGTTGATCGGTCCGGCCGGGGACTCCGGCCGGACCGATCATTCAACTACTTGAGAGATTTGATGATTTTAACGTCGAAAACATGTCTTTTTTATGACGCCCCAAAAAAATCCTTCGGCCGTCTTTATTTTACATCGACGGTCCGGAATAACCGTCGGATCGAATCTTTAGGGAGGGTTAGTCCCGGATCAAACCGGGCGGTCAACCGTCTCGCCCGGGCAGGCCCTTGCAGCCGATGAAAAAATTCGTTGGTTTAAACCCTGAAACTCCGGCTCAAATCAAGAGAACTGAAAATTCATCTTGACATTAGAGCTTAAATGCAATGTGTTAAAGACGAGTCTGGAAGGCGCTCGATATGGAGGCTTGAATGGCCAAGGAATACGTTCATGATATTCAGCGAGAAGTGCGCTCTATTTCCGGCTGGTATGAGCTGGAGGAGGAGAAAATCCTGGAGAGCGAAGGCCGGGAGGTTCTCTACACCGTGGGCAACGGCGTGGTCGATTCTTCGTGCTGCGGAGTAGGCGGCTGCCGTTTC
>Ga0068712_1004556_pt1 | contig 11599 bp, 8 predicted proteins | sample MTBAKSrepl1MetaG_FD_62987 | JGI IMG/M metagenome (GOLD analysis project Ga0068712, IMG submission 62987) | Enrichment culture microbial communities from Arthur Kill intertidal strait, New Jersey, USA, that are MTBE-degrading - MTBE-AKS1... | ecosystem: Environmental > Aquatic > Marine >... | reverse complement strand
ATCAGTCTGCGGATGGCATAGATGATCTCCTTGGTCCGGATGGTGTGGATATCATTGTGATTGTCAAGGGGCGGCGCATTTATTTTCTTAGGCATGGTCATTTATCCTCAGGGTGCAGATCTGTTCGTGTGTTATCACAAAACCAGATTGGCGGGCAACAAAATTATGGTTGCCTTATCAGGCGGCGGCGGTGATGAGGAAGGACTGTCTCAGGGCCTATCCCCAGGCGGCCGAGGCCTTGTCCCTTCTTGCCGGCAGGCTCGACAACGCCGCCATGCAGCGGCTAAACTTCCAGGTGGATGGAAAGGGGATGCAGCCTGCGGATGCGGCTAAAAGGTTTCTGGAGAACAACATGAAAAAAGGAAGGATACAGCATGGAAAGGCAAAGACTCTCATCAGGGGTAAATGAGCTGGATCGTCTTCTGGGGGGCCTGTTTATCGGGGACAATGTGGTCTGGTACGATGATGCAGGAAGCCTTGCCGCGCCCTTTTGTCTCAATCTGATCCGGGCCTCTCAGGCCGAGGGGAAGACCGTCGTCTACGTGACTTTCGATCGGTCTCCCAAAAACCTCCTGGAAAAACTGGGGCCATTGGCCCAAAGCGATTGCCTGACCATACTGGACTGTTTTACCTATGGCAAAGGGGCTGGCTCAGATGTATTCCTCAAGTTTTATGACGAGAGGGGCCATGAGCAGCCATGCCGGATTGTACCAATCAAAGAGCCCCAGGATATGACAGGCTTCGGTGAGACCTTTTACGGCCTGTTCGACACCCTGAGGGAAGATGCGCGTTTCGTGTTTGAAAGCCTCACGGGCATGCAGGAATTGTGGGGAGGGGAAGAACATATTGCGGGTTTCTATTCCCACTCGTGCCCCCGATTGTATGAATTGAACACCATTGCCTACTGGATTATGGAAAAGCAGGCCCATTCGCGGCGATTGCGGGCCAGGATCAATCAGATCGCCCAGGTGGCCATAGAACTCTCCGTCAAACGGGGGACCACGTCTCTCACTATTCTAAAGGCGGAAAAGCGAGATACAGGCCATATTAACGAGCCGCAGCATTACTGGAACAAGGGCCTTGATGTGCACTTTGAGACGGACAGGCGCACCACCGGTCACGTGGAGGTGGGCGCGCGCCTGAAAACGCTTCGAAAAAGGCGAGGCATTTCTCAGACCGAACTGGCCAGGCTGGTAGGGGTGACTTCCAGCACCATCTCCCAGGTTGAGAACAACCTGATCTACCCATCCCTGCAGGCCCTCATAAAGATGGCAGAAGTGCTTTCTGTGCAAGTGAGTTCCTTTTTCCAGGAATCCAGAGACCGTATGAGCCGTGTGATCTTTCCTTCAGGCGATGCTGTTGAAGCCAAATTTCCTGAACTGCCCAAGGGAAGCATTGCAGCCAGACTCCTCATGCCCGTGGATTTTGAGGGTCGGGCCGAGCCCTACCTGATTGAGATTCCCTCCGGAAAGGCCCTCCCGCACTTCTTCATCCACAAAGGGGAAGAGTTGGGATATGTGCTTTCGGGGGAGCTTCAGATAGAATTGGACAAAGATGTCTACACCGCTCACGCCGGCGACATAATCTATCTGACTGCGCAGATGCCGTCGCGATGGAAAAACCCAGGACCCCGCACGGCCAGGATGTTCTGGGCAAAACTCGTGTAATCTTATACCGTTCTCAGGCAGCGCGGCTCTCCTGGACATCCTCTTCTTCATGGTGATGCTTGAGGTCGCCGTCAACAGTTCCTTTGACCCGCTCTCTCTCCTCTTCAAAATCAAAGCCTGTCCAAATGCCTATGGAACCCAGGATGGAATCCTGGGAGTGGAATTGCCGGAAGATTTTGAAATAATAGGCCGCCTCTCTGCTGTTGATAACGGCCTTGGGATTCTCCGCCTTGATCCGTTCAAATTCCTCCTGACTCATCTCCTGGAGGGCCAGTTGTTCCCCAAGGCTCTCGCATCCGGCCCCCTGGGTGTATTGGACCTTGTATCTCCAGAGGATCTCGTCCGGGAGGTAATTTGTGTTTTCAAAGGCCTTTCGCAGGATCCATTTTTCGATCTTGGCCCCGTTGTGCTCCCGTATCTTGAGTTCAGGCGGGATTTTCATGGAGAGATCCACCATGGCCTCGTCCAGAAACGGGACGCGCAATTCGAGGCTGAAAAGCATTCCCATCCGGTCGGCCCTTTGAAGGTTGATGTTGTGCAGGTTCCCGATGCAGCGTCTGGCCTCCATATTGAGTTTGTCAAAGGGGAAGTGCTTCATGTAATGGTATCCTGTGAATATCTCGTCAGCCCCTTCTCCGGTCAGAACCACCGTGACGTACTCCGCTGCCAGCTTGCAGGTGAAATAACAGGGCACAGCGCATCGGACCAGCGATGGGTCATAGCTTTCCAGCTTTTTGATGACAATGGGGAGGGCCTCGTAGTAATCCGCTTCGGTAAAGAGGAGTTCGTGGTGCGTAGACCCGATGTGGCTGGCTGCAATGCGGGCTGCCTTTACGTCATCGCTGACATCTCCAAACTCATCCTCCATGCCCACCACAAAGGTATGAAGGTTCGGAATTTCATCCGCGGCGATAGCCGCCACCAGGCTGCTGTCCAGACCTCCACTGCAAAAGGAACCTACCGGCACTTCGGGATCGGCCAAGAGTCTCTTTTTGACGGCTTTGATAAAGGTCTCCCGGATAATATCGGCTGTCTGGTCCATATCTGTGAGCAGGTGGTCCTGGATCTCCGGGATTTGGTAATACCGAACAAATCCCTTTTCCGGGGTGTAGTAGTGGCCTGCTGGGAACTCATGCACCTTGTCCAGTCCGGCCAGGCTCATGGCCCCCAACTCAGAAGAGAAATAGAGAGTATCCTTTTTATATCCGTAGTAAAGGGGTTTGATGCCGATGGGATCCCTTGCCATCATGAAACCATCGCCGTCAAAAATGGCAAAGGCGAACATGCCGTCCAGTTCCTTGACGCATTCCGGACCCCTCTCCTGGTATAGATGGAGGATCACCTCTGAATCCGACTTGGTTTTGAACCGGTGTTGGGGAGAGAGGCGGGTTCGAAGTTTGCGAAAATTATAGATCTCGCCATTACAGATGATCCCCTGAGCGCCCTCGTTGGCCAAGATGGGCTGGTGTCCCATGGACACGTCTACAATGGAGAGTCGGGTGTGACCAAACACACCATTGTGGTGTTCGTGTATGCCCCGATCGTCCGGTCCGCGATGCGGAAGCGCATCCAGCATGCGATGGATGGTTTTTGCGTCTTTTGCGCCGATACATCCGGCAATGCCGCACATAATAAGCTCCTTTCTGAAATTGGATTGTGAGCGGTCCCCGCGCGGGATGCGGGCCTCCCGCGATGAAATGACAGAGTCATTTTGGGCCCAGTACGGTGGAAAAACCAGTACTTTCAGTACTGCTAAAAAGAATCCATAATTATCAGTTGTGCTAAAACTATTTCAGCTGAAATTATTTGGCCAGAATATAACTAAGGCTTCATGCATTGTCAAGAAATTTTTTCTGCCTTTAAAATCCGGGGGTTTTCACATTGCAAGGGCAGGCGGCGGTCTGTTTTTACTTAAAGGGCGGGTCCGAGAAATCGATGCCGTCAGATCCATGGGATTCATGATGGCGCATTTCTGGAGCTGGGGCAACCCGGACTTGTCATTGATATGCCAGGCGAGGCAATCAAGCTGGTGGTTCTTTTTTGTCAAAATGAAAAACTTCAAGATCCCGGCCCGTATCAACCGGCTATATCGCCCGGCAGATCTCGCGGCCAAAGAGCCTCAACTGCCAGTTCCGGATTTCGTCAACGGCCCTCAGGTCCTGCGGCCGCTGTGGGTTGGCAATGGCCATCTCCCGTATCTGGGCATTGGTGCAGATGACGGCCGGGTCCACTTCCCATTCCTCTGCCTTCCGGTCACGCCAGTTCTTTAATGCGGCCGTCCGGCGGGTCTCTTCGGATTTCAGGCCGTGCCAGGCCTTTTTGGGGTATGCGGGGAGTGCGGAATCCGGGAGGGCCAGGGCCTTTTTGACTTCTCTGATGAGGGATTCTCCCATCTGATCGATCTGCCGGGGGCTGAGGCCCTTGATGCCCCTGAGATCCTCTTTGGAGACGGGCTTGCGCTGGGCCAACTCGAGAATCGGCTGGTTGCCCAGGACCTTGAAATGGGGACAGTCCCGGCGACGGGCCGTCTCATCCCTAAATCGAAGGAAATTCTCCAGGACTGCAAGGCTGCGCGGATCCAGCTTTGCGGCCCCTTTGAAGCCTTCAAAGAACGGCCCGGTCCTTGCTGGATTGGGCCGAACACGGCTTAGAAGATCGCATTCTTCCTCCACGCAGAAAAAACGGTCTTTTTGCCTGAGCTCCTTTTCCAGGATGTGGGCGAGGGGAAGGAGATGACAGATGTCCTGGACCGCATACGCCAGCATGGGTTCGGGCAGGGGCCTCTGGGACCAGTCCTTTTTCTGGTATCTTTTGTCGCTCTCGATATGGAAATAGGCGTGAAGCAGACTGGCGAGGCTGATCTCCCGGATCCCCAGAAACCTGGCCGCGATCTGGGTGTCGAACAGGGAATGGACCTCAATCCCGAAGTCCCGGTAGAGCGACCGGATATCGTAGTCCGCGCCGTGAAAGACCTTCCGAATGCGTGGGTCCGCAAACAGGGGGGCAAGGGGTGACAAATCCCTCACTGAAAGGGGATCGATGAGCAGATTCAGCCGTTTCGTAGCGATCTGGATGAGGCAGATCTTTTCCTGATAATGGAACATGGAATCCGCCTCCAGGTCTACGCCCATGGCCGGCTCTTGTCGAAGCGACGGGATCAGCCGGTTAAAATCCGCATCGTTTTGCACAAATAAATATTTTGGGGAGGGAGGGTCTGTCATCTCTTATATCCGCATCCGGCACAGCTGCCTGCAAAGGGTTTCAGGGAGGCAGGTCTGTCAGGCGGAGCCATCAGGGACGCCCTTGTGACTGCCTGCCATTTACTGGATCTGGGGCATGAGGGTCCATTTGATGACCCACCCTTTCCCATCGGGGTCTTCATCCAGGCAGACAATCCCCCCATTCTGGAAGGCAAAGACCGGTCGGTCTGTATCGCCGGTGATGAGAAATGATGTGAGCCTCTCCATGAAAGGCAGGTGCCCCACGAGCATGAGGCCGCTCTCGGGCTTCAGACCGCTGGCAACAGCCGTGACATCGTCCAGGGGCTTGAGTCCGTCCATGTGTTTCACGCCTTGCGGGGGGTTGAGGGCCTCAGCAAAGATCTCGGCGGTCTGAAGCGCCCTTTTCTTGCCGCTGTGGACAATGGATGCGACCGGCACTCCATATCCACGGGCGACGCCGGCAATGCGCCTGACATCATCCAGTCCCTTAGGCGACAGGCCCTGCTCCGGATCCTGATCTTTGGGCAGGCTCTTGCCGTGTTGAACCAGATAAATGGCCATGGTTTCACCTCCTCATTGAAAACTGACCCCCAACATAGCCCACCCGGCCTCACAAATCAAGGCCACCGCCGGATTTGACGCATGAGGCATGTCCATTTCCCGCGTCATATTGAATGAGCGCCTGAAAATAGGCAGCCACCTCAGGCGGGATGGATGTAAACCGAATCAGATGCGAGAAAATCTCTCCATCCCGTGATTCAATGGCCTTTCCGTAAAAGGATTTTGCGCCAAGCTCAAGAGGCACCTGGGAGAGGTTTATCTTCAGATTGGTCATGGGCTTGAGCGGTCCATTCAGTTCTATGAGGGCGCCTTTTTGTGAAAGTCTCAGAACAAGACCTTCAAGCACGGTCTCCTGCACCTTTTTGCCTTCCAAGGGGATGCACTGAATGGGAACGGGCCGTCTCAGATTGACCAGGTCAGGGGTCCGCGTCTCCAGGGCCAAATTGTATGTTCCGCCGATCCCCCCAACCTCATAGATCTTGAGGGCTGCTTCCACGCCCTTGGGACGAATGTCCCGTTGCGCATCGATGCGCAGCACCTCCCCTGCCTCTTCTTTCACCGATTCTGAAATGAGCACCTGTCCGCCCACGGTGTAAGACTCTATCCGGCTGGCCAGATTGACACCGCTTCCCACCACAGCATATTTGCTCCGCTTGCTGGAGCCGATATTGCCCACGACCGCCTCGGTCTCATTCAGACCGATCCCCATTTCAATCTCTGGGAGGCCTTCTGCCCGGTTCAAGGCATTGACCCTGACCATGGCGTTCTGCATGGCAATGGCGCAGGCCACAGCCCGCTGGGCCCGGTCCTCAATATGCTGGGGCGCCCCGAATACGACAAGGAGGGCGTCTCCGATAATTTCATTGATGGTCCCCTGATACTGGAGGATGATGTCCACCATGATCTCGAAGTACCCGTTCAGCATCTGGACTACCTGTTCAGGGTCCAGCCGCTCCGAAAGGGCTGTAAAGCCCCTGAGATCGGTCATCATGATGGTGACGCGCCGGCGTTCGCCCCCCAGTTCCAGAGCAGAAGGGTTTTCCATGAGCGAGTTCATCACCTCGGTGGAAAGATAGCGTCCGAACATCTTTTTGAGGAGAACGGTCATATCCGCCAGCTTCTGCTCGCGATCCCGCCATCGGATCAGGACAAATGTCATGAGCGAGAGGATCAAAAGGGATATGATGCTCGCCCAGACAAGGTTGGATGCCAGATAGGAGATGTCGATTTTTCCGTGCACCACCGGGGACTCGGCGAATTGGGGCGCATATGGGATGAGATCCAGGCCCGCAGCAATGGTGGATCCAACGGTCCCTGCCATAAAGGTCGCTATGGCCGGCAGGGCCACCGCCGGAGGGAATAGGAGGAGGGCGAATGCGCCGACGGCCGTACCGGCCAGGAAGGAACTGGCGTTTGTGATCGCCCCATGGATATAGGCATTGAATGCCGCGCCCATGGCGGCGTACTGGAGTACGACATGGGCAAAGGCGAGGGTGTCTGGCCGGCGCTCTCTCAGCCATAGACCGACAAAAAGGAGACAGAGGACCAAGGCCTCTTCTGCAATGGCGATTGGCCGGATCGCCCCGGCAAAGCCCATGTCTACCCACACGGCTGCTCCCTGACCCCCACTGGATATCGAGAGAACCTCCAGTTCTTCGATGCCGCTGATGAACAGGAAGATCCACACCAGCAGAAGCGCCCGGTCCACAGCACGCCATTCAAGGGGGTTCCTGCTTTGAGGAGGGACCTTCTTAAGCCACAGGCCGAAGGCCAAAAGCAGGATCCAAGGGTCCAGGGATGAGAGGGCCCGGGTCCAGAAATGCCGCCATGGGATCCCGGTGTGTTGTTCAAATGTCCCGTGGAGGAAGGGGGCTTTTATGCCGGGGAAAAGGAGCAGTGCTGCGAAAAAATAGAAGAGGGCAATCCCAAAAATGGCCCTGTCCACCGCGCCCTGTTTCAGGGGAATTCCACTTCTTCCAGCCTTTAAAAAGAAAAGAAAGATGACGGCAGACCCAAGGCCGAGATACCGGAGGTATAGCAAATCGCTGGAGAGGGGTCCCATGGCGCTGCCCTGTCTACAGGTTTGAGAAAAAAATAAGCAAGGCCTTTTTAAACTTTATTGCATACCATAATGACTTATCAAAAGATACCCAATAAATTGCCAGTAAGGCGCCATGTCTCGCTTCCCTGGTCTCCTGTTTCAGAATCGATCTTTTGTCCCAACGCGGCCTGACGGCCGCAACCAAACAGCATTCTGCCCGCCCGTGGGGGTCTCTGCCCAAGGGCTGCAACAAAGTGCGGCCGTATCTTTCGGCGACCGCCCCCTGGCGCCGGATAATGTGTATGGAAAGGCAGCAAGGACGCACCGTCCCACCCGCCTGACTCGCCTCGCTCGCATGGCGGGCAGGTGAAAGCCTCTCCTTGGGGCTTAAACAGACTGTATTTTAAAGCCCTGCTGCCGTTCCCAGGAGCCGTATTCGGTTTTTGCAGCCCTTGGGCAGAGACCCCCACGGGCATATTTCTTCGCATGTTGCAGAGAAGTTGCACACACCGGGCTAAAAGCGGGATTGCAGACTTGGATTCCCTTTGCCTTCGTCCAGCTCATAGCCAATGTCCCGGTATCCTGCACGCCTGCGCTCGTACATCCTGGCCAGCATGGGGACATTCAGATCGGCATAATCAAAAATAACAGCCTCGCTCTTTCCTTCGTGAATCCGGTGAAGACGTCCTGCATACTGGGCCAGTATTCCCCGCCAGGAAACGGGAAGGGCGAGAAAAAGGGTATCCAGCCGTGCATCGTCGAATCCTTCGCCCAGGTATTTGCCTGTGGCAAGGATCAGCCTCTCATCTGCATCCGGGATACGGGCCAGTTCCTCTGAGGCCGCGCTGCTCTCCTTGGCGCCCATGCCGCCCTTGAGCACGATTGTATTTTTCACAAGGGGCCTGAGGCGGTCTGCAAACAGATCGAGATGATCCCGTCGTTCGGTCAGAAGGACCGGCGAACGCCCCTGGCGAATGGCCTTCAACACATCTTGGATGATCATGTTGTTGCGCTCCTCGTCCGCGATCAGGGCCCTGTAAAGGTCGTGGATGGGAAGCGCGGATCGCTCTGCCAAAAGCCTCGGCAGCTCAAATCGGGTCTTTCTGAGGATAACCCGGTGCCCGAAGGGACGCTTCTCTGCCTGCTTGCGGTCATCCACCCGAAATCGGACAGGCCCGCACTGCATGAAGATGATGGGATGGTGCCCGTCTTTTCGCGTCACCGTAGCGGAAAGGCCGGTCACGTACCTGGCCTTGCTCTGCCGGGCCACGATCTCGAAGCTCCTGGCCGCGATCCGGTGGCACTCATCCACCACCAGATGCCCGTATTCTCCCACCAGATCATCCACCACCCCTTTAGCGCTGAGGCTTTGAATGATCCCCACGTCCACGCGACCGGACGGCTCGCGTTTGCCCCCGCCAATCCTGCCGATTTCCCCGGCTTTAAGTCCCAAAAACTGGCTCAGGCGTTTCACCCACATTTCCAGCAGATGCTTCCGGTGCACCAGCACGAGGGTGCTCATGCCCCGCTCCGCCATGAGATAGGCGGCCACGATGGTTTTTCCAAAGGCGGTAGATGCGGACAGGACCCCAGTGTCGTGCTGCAGGAGTGCATTGGCCGCCAGTTGCTGATCGGGCCGCAAGGCCCCGTGGAAATGGAGCGGCGTCCGATTGGCTGAAAAGCGTTTGTCAACGATCTTTGTCTTGATTTTGAGCGATTGAAAAAGATCCAGCAATTCTTCCAGACAGCCCCGGGGAATGCCGATGTGCTTAGAGAATTCCTCGCAACAGCTGATAATGCGGGGTTTGTCGTAAGTGGGGAAGCGCATGGCCTGGGCCTTGTAAAATTCCGGATTCTGAAAGGCCGCCAGGCGGATGATGCGGTTTTTCAAGGGGGGCGTCAGGCCCTCTTTTGGCAGATAGATCTGGTTTTCCAGGACCAGTTCGATTTTTGCCGGCAGAGGACCTTCAATGGGCGCCTCCCGCCTCCGTCTGGACGGGGGAAGGGTCCATGGCTCATCGTCCTGCTCATCGGCAACCGCCATTCGCACGCCAATCACGCGTCCCCGGCGTACGGCCTCATCGACCAGAGCATGGACCCTGTCCAGAGCCATGCGTTTGATCGATGACAGAAAGGCCCACTGGTCTGGACAAGGCGCAAGTCGCTCGTCAACAAATAGGCTGTTTCCCAGTTCCCTGGGCTTTTTCTGCAAAGGGAGGGCAATGAGATTTCCAAATCCGCCTGCGGGGAGGGTGTCTTGACTGGGGAAGAGCCGGTCGTAGGAGGCAAAGCCCAGTTCCGGCCGGCGCTCCATAGTTTCGGTCAGGACAAAAGAAAACAGTTTTCGGGCCAGGGCAGCCGGGACCGGCTCGGAGAAAAAGGTCCACACGTGGGCGCCCTTGCCCGATCGCGAACGCTCCACCGCGGCCGGAATGTCAAACCCTCGGCAGGTCTTGACAAACTGGGTCACATCCGCCATCCAGTCTGCCTGATCAAAGTCGGATGCAATGAACCAGCAGGTCTCGTCAGGGAGGAGGGGGTACACGCCGATGGTAAAATCACGATTCGTCTTTTTTGTGGGATCGCGGCCCATCAGATGGTTTCTTATCACCTCGTCGGTCAAGGGAAGAAAACTCTGGTTAGGGCAATTGCCGCACCGAACCGAGGGCTTCCGACATACCCCCCTGATCCACTCGTTGCGGCAGACAGGCTGGTAGCCGCTCTTCCCCGTCTTTCTGCTCTCGAACCGTCTTGGATAGACGTCCTGCCGGCCCCGGAACAGGCTCCGGAAGAGACTGATCTTGTCTCGCTCCGAAGAGCGGTTGGTCAGGAACATCTGGCCCTTTGCCGGCTTATATCCGGGAGGGGCCTCTGCTGCGCAGAGCCGGTTCTTTTCTGCCTTGAGGGCCTCGAGCCTTTCTAATGCCTCGGCCCGGCGACGATCCAGATCCGCCAGCTCTTTTTCAAGAGTTCGTATCTCCCCATCGATTTCCATCGCTTTAACCCTATCAAGTGGCATGCCCTTTTGCGCCCCTGTGCGGCTGAAGCCGCGCCTGCCCGGTATTTTGAGATGATACGGTTTGTATATAGAAGTGGTTGAAAAGTCAATGGAAAATCGTAATAGACCCTGCTTGTCACTGCACGATGAACGAAACAGAAATCCCCTGGGCGGGTCAGGGACAGGAATGACGGTTTACAATCTGGGCCAAGGAGGCTATGGTGTGTCCAAAAGCCGCAAAATAGCATCAGTTTGGGCTTATGAAAATCTGGCCCGAGCACACCGGACTCGAAATCGGTTTCCGTAGGTGCGCGTTGAGGCGCACAGCCCACGCACCCTGTGCGGCCGAAGCCTACCTACCCTGGATTTTCGAGATGAGATGCAAGAGGAACCTATAGAACAAGCGAGGCAGTCGCGAGGAACCATGAAATTGCACCATGTTGCTCTGAGTTCGCGTTCACGGGACAATGCAGACCGATTTTATAAAGATATCCTGAAGTTAGAGGAGATAAAGACCTCCCGTCTGACCAGGGACCTGTCCATGGACATTTTTGGACTGGATCTGGAATGTGAACTGATCCTGTACGGAAACGATGATTTCGCCATAGAGGTCTTTGTCGCAGACCGGTTGTCGCCCCCACGGCCCTCTATTGCCCACATATGCGTTCAGGCGCAGGACCGGGAGGCATTCCTGGACGAGTGCCGCTCGGTCGGGCTGAAGGTCAGACTCATCCCCAGGGGCGACTGGAAGATCTGCTTTGTAGAGGATTTTGATGGGAATCTGTTTGAGATCAAATAGCCGTTTTCAAATGATGGGGCCGGCGAAGCCCTCACTGAAATGAATCGACCTGCCACGGGCTTTAAGGGTATGGGACGTCGCACACGATCCATTTAGAGTCTTTGTTTGTAACTTCTCCGCAAGGTGTGAAGAAGTTTGCCCGTGGAGGTCTCTGCCCAAGGGCTGCAAAAACCGAATATAGCTCGTGGGGATGGCAGCAGGGCTTTGAAATACAGGTAAGCGTTCACAGGTTCCCGGTTCAAGGTTCCCGGTTGAGGGCGCTATTTGTCCGTTCGATGGCCTCTTTTGTAGTTTTCAGCGACGAGTGGGGCC
>Ga0068712_1004555_pt1 | contig 11605 bp, 7 predicted proteins | sample MTBAKSrepl1MetaG_FD_62987 | JGI IMG/M metagenome (GOLD analysis project Ga0068712, IMG submission 62987) | Enrichment culture microbial communities from Arthur Kill intertidal strait, New Jersey, USA, that are MTBE-degrading - MTBE-AKS1... | ecosystem: Environmental > Aquatic > Marine >... | reverse complement strand
GGTACTAATTCTATTGAGGCAGCACAGCGGGCACTGGATATAGGTCCGGGTGATGAGGTAATAACTCAGACCAACACATTTGTGGCAACAATTCAAACTACTTTTAATTTGTTTGGTTTGCCTGTACTGATTGATTCAGACCCGGAAACATTCATGATTGATGTTGATAAGATAGAGGAGCATATAACACCAAGGACACGGGCCATTCTTCCTGTTCATATTGGAGGAGCAGCAGCTGATATGGATAGGATACTGGAAATTGCAAAGAAACATAACCTGGCTGTCATTGAAGATACATGCCAGGCACATATGGGAGAATGGAGAAATAAAAAGCTTGGTACCATAGGAGACCTGGGTTGTTTTAGCTTTCAGCAATTTAAGAGTCTGGCCTGTGGCGAAGGTGGTGCAGTTATCGGCAACGATGATGATCTGATGGCAAGGGTTGGCGCCTATGTGAATAATGGAAGGGATCCCCGCAGGCAGAGAAGAACCTTTCCGGGAGGTAATTTTCGACCGACAGGCTATCAGGCAGCCAATCTTTTAGCTCAGATACGTCGTCTTGAAGAGCAAAGTGCATTGCGTGATGAGAATGCTGCTTATCTTGAAAAATTATTGTCAGAGATCAAAGGAGTTCGTCCTACGAAGAAATATTATGGACAGACCCGTCGGGCTTATTACGCCTACCAGATGATATATGAGAAAGAACATTTTAGCGGTTTGCCCAAAGCAAAATTTGCAGAGGCAATGAGAGCAGAAGGAATTTCCTTTGGCGGGGGAATTGACTCCAATCTGCATCTTGATCCCACGATTGAGACATATTTGAATCTGGGGTCATTCAAAAGAATATATTCGAAAGAGAGGATAGATAAATACAGGGAAGAAATAAAATGCCCTGTAAATGAAAGAATTGGAAAGGAAACTGGCTTATCAATGGGACATCGTATATTTTTGGGAACAAAAAAGGATATGGAAGATATTGTTGCTGCAATAGTAAAAGTGAAAAAAAACGCCTCAAAACTTCTGTAAAGTTATTTAAAGCAAATTTTTTATTAAAACGGGCAGCCCGGTTTAATCCGGACTCTCAAATTCTTAATTTGCTTATTTTTAATAGACTATAAAATTCTTAGATAGATGAAGCCCTGACCATAATCAGAAAACCTCTGATCAGGCACATTTTTTATTTGGTTTTTAATTAAAATGTCGTTGCATTTATTAAAAATCTATTGTGAGTTGCACAGGCTCCTTTCTGAATTCATGTCTGAAATTTGACAGGGTTAGCCCAAGGAGGCGAATCCCTTTAGCGAATTTAGCGGATGATAAAAGACCATGCGCCTCTTTTTCAAGCAACTCCTTTGTATCAAACCAGTCCTGTATAGTTTTACTGCTCGTATGTTGTTCAAAATCTGAATATTTATATTTCAAAGTCAGGGTTTTGGCTTTCTCCCGGGTCTTCTGATAACGTTCCCAGAGGGTATCAGCAATATCAAGGAGTTCCCTTTTAAGGTCTTCATTCAGGAACAGGTCGGTCAGAAATGTCTGTTCGGCTCCGACTGATTTACGTTCCCTCACTGACTCTACTTTCCTGTTATCAATTCCACGGCAGATTTCATAGTAGTAATTGCCTGATTTCCCAAATTGATGCACCAGTTCTACCCTGCTTAACTTTTTCAGATCCCGGCCGAACCACACTCCCATCTTATTTAGCTTTGCAGCAGTTACCTTTCCTATTCCAAAAAATTTTCTTACCTCAAGTTTATCAATAAAGTCCTGAGCCTTGTCGGGGGTTATGACAAAGATACCATTGGGTTTATTTACATCGGATGCTGTTTTAGCGAGAAATTTATTAAACGACACCCCTGCTGAAGCTGTCAGTCCGGTGCTTTCATAAATTCGTTTTCTTATCTCATTAGCAATAAGTGTGGCAGATGGTTTCCCTTTTTTTGCATAAGTAACATCAAGATAGGCCTCATCTAACGATAATGGTTCAACTAAATCAGTATATTCCCAAAAGACAGAATGAATATTTTCCGATATCTCTTTATACCTGTCAAAACGTGGTCTTACAAAAATCAGATCAGGACATCTTCTTACGGCTACCTTTGAAGGCATTGCTGAGTGGACACCATATTTGCGGGCTTCATAACTTGCAGCAGCTACAACTCCCCTCTCCCACGATCCGCCAACGGCAATTGGTTTACCTCGAAGTTCAGGATTATCATGCTGCTCGACTGAAGCATAAAAAGCATCCATGTCAATGTGTATTATTTTCCTGATCCCACTCATTTTTTTTCCTGAATGTTATTCTCTGAATATAAAGATGTTTCAAATTTGAATTCACTATAAAAAGCAAAAACTGCAAAATCTTAATTCATTTATAAATATTTATATATCAACTATATAAGCGTTAATTTTTTTTATATAACTTTCTATGCACCTTTAATATCAGCTTCAAAATTAAAATAAAACGGGCAATTTGCTATTAGCAGGTATAACGTCAAAATGTACCATTAGAATGTTTAAAAGTTATCTGCTTCGATGTAAATAAATGACTTACCTTCAGAAATTCGGGTATATGATTGATTTGCGGCAGGTTATCTCCTGAAATGAATAAGATATACCGTTATATAGAGTATGACCTCAAAAGTAACCTGATATTTAATTATTTGATTTAACAGGCATTAAAAGCATATATAGCAACTTTTTCATTTTAAAAAACAGGATTTTAATCTGCCCTGGTAAACTGATTTGATTATTTTACTAATTTGCAAATGATTTTACCGATTTGCAGATTCGTGATTATTTTAAAAGAAGTTGAAAACCATTAAAACAGATATGATGAAAAAAACAGTGATCTTATTTCTTATTTTTCTGATGGCAATTCCGGAGGTTTATTCACAGGATTCATACAGGCCCGGACTCTTTTTCAGGGAGGACTGGAAAGAGACTCCTGCAGAAATTCCTCTTTCGCAGAAACATGTTAATAATCCTGATTTATTTGTGCAGTTGTACGGTCCGGGTAAGGACAGCCTCAAAAAGAGCAACCATGAGAAGCCGGTGGATGATCCCTACTATGTCTGGTCAGGACTATGTCTGGGAAATTGGCTTGTTTCCCTGAAACATAAGCAGTTCAATGTAGACCTGACAGGATATTCAAAAATATTGTGGAGATCGAGGCAGGCCGGTCTCCGGCAGTTACGTATTGCCCTGAAAAAAGCCGACGGCACATGGCTGGTGAGTGATCAGTTCGATGATGCTACAAAAGACTGGAGGATCAAAGAGTTTAATCTGCAGGATATAAATTGGTATAAGCTGGACATCGGTACTGTTGTTGAAAAGGGACCTGTAAATGATCCCGATCTGTCGAATATTGAAGAGATAGGATTTACAGATCTTATGCCCGGCGGACAATCAGCTTCATGTTCACGCCTCGACTGGATAGAAGTTTACGGCAGACCGGTTAAAAGATAACATAGAATCAGGATGATATAATAATCTCCTGACAGCATGATTCTGACAAATGCGGGTTACCCCGGTTGAAGTCGGGGCAATCTGAAAGATACCATTAAAAACAGACAACTTAAATCATATGAATTCAAGAAGAGACTTTGTAAAAAAAACGGCTCTTGGTACAACAGGTTTGGCTTTTGGCACTCTGGGGATAAGCACTTCTGGTGCAAAAAATTCGTTAAGTACAACGCCAAATTCATTTCAGGATACCAAAAATGGTAAAAAACTCTTTTGGGGTGACATACATAATCACAATTCAGTTGGTTATGCAAAGGGATCTCTTGAGAGATCCTATAAAATTGCAGAAACTCATCTCGACTTTTTCTGTGTGACTCCCCAGACACAGTGGCCCGACATGCCGATAATGCCTCAGAATGCCCATATGAAGTGGGTAAACGGATTTAAGGTTGCCAAAGATAAGTGGGGAGAGGTGCGGAAAGCCGTTGACGAACGATATATTCCGGGTAAATTTGTTCCTTTTCTCGGATATGAATGGCATTCCGGCTATTGTGGTGATGTATGCATAATATTTCCTGATAACCATGGAGATCTGCTTTATTTCGACGATATAAAAAAATTACAGGAATATGCCAAAGAGACAGGTGCTGTTCTGATTCCGCATCATCCGGCCTATAAAACCGGCTGGCGTGGTCAGGACTGGGATTTTATTGATCCTGAGGTATCTCCCGTAGTTGAAATTTTTTCGGAACATGGTAACGCTGAAACTGATAACGCTCCTGTAAGGTATATCCGTCACAGTATGGGGCCGCGAAGTACCGGTAATACTATTCAGTCTCTTTGGGAAACCGGCATCAGAGCAGGAGTTGTCGCAAGTTCCGATGATCACCTGGGATTTCCCGGTGCTTATGGAGAAGGTCTTATGGCTGTTTATGCTGATGATCTTACAAGAGAATCAGTTATGGAGGCTATCAAGGCAAAACGTACTTATGGAGTCAGCGCAGACAGGATTGAACTTGATTTTCGTCTGAACGGGCACTATATGGGTGAGTCAATTCCTTTGTCAGGCCGCCGAAACATTAAGGTGATGGTCAATGGTAAAGATACAGTAGACAGTATTGAGATTCTGAAAAATAACCGGGTAATCTACCGCGATCATCCTGTCGACAAAGATACTGACATTGATTCATGGGAAAAGCCTGTGCTATGCAGAGTGGAATATGGCTGGGGACCGTGGGGTGATCTGAGCATGGAGAGGATATGTGACTGGCAATTTGAAATAAAAATCTCCGGAGGAAACCTTCTTTCCGTGACACCATGCTTTCAGGCAGGTCCCTTTGATGAAAACAGGTTAAATGCGTACTCATGCAGAAATAATGTATGCGAAGTTAATTCTTATACATCACGTAAGCAGGCATTCGCTGAGCAGGCGACCAACAGTATTATTCTTGAAATACAAGGATCACCGGAAACATTGGTGTCTCTGTCATTGAATGCACCGGCAAAGCTGAGTTTACAGAAATCACTTGGAGACCTGCAGAAATCAAATGAAATTTTGTTTACAGGTCCCTTTACTACAGAATCTTTAAAACTTCACCGTCTTGTTTTCCATGATAATTACCATGCAGAATTCAGTTTTGAAGATAATTCTGCAGTAAAACCAGGCGACTGGTACTACTTAAGAGTTAAACAGGCTAACGGAAGTCTTGCCTGGTCAAGTCCGGTGTGGGTTGGATAAAATTGATCAAGTAACCTTATTGTTACTTAGTCTTTTTTTTGTTTAATCTCCTTAATAATAAAATTACCAGGGTGATAAAAATCCATAAGGGCCATATTCTGATAAGGAAAAGAACCAGGTCAATCAATCCGTGCCATCCGTTTGCCAAAGACTGCTTTAACCGTTCAATGAAATTGTCTCTTTTTTCAGGATTGAATTTAAAATCCTTTTGTTTTGTAAGCCTCAACTCAAGAGTACTGTAATCTACCTGGTCACTTAAGTACTTAAGTCTGCCGGTTGTGCTCTCAATCTCTTCCTCAAGGACCCTGATCCTCTCTTCAATATCCAGAATTTCTTTCACAGTTTTAGCCTGTTTAAGAAGATCTGAATATCTGGCAAGATAGTTCCTCTTATTCTCGAGCCTTGTCTCCAGATCAATAAACTGATCAGTAACATCCCGTGCATCAATCTCTTTATAGAGAATTTCATCATCCCCTTCCTCAATTTCAGTAAGAAATTTCTCGAAATTTTCTGACGGAATCCTGACTCTCAAATTATAAAATGACTCATAATCAGTGTTAGTGAAATTTTCACTGGCATAATACCCGCCATGCTTTTTTACGAGCGAGTCAGCTCTCTCTTTTGCCTTGTCAAGTTCTGTGACCTTAATACCAAGACGGCCGTCTTTGATTATTTTTTGTTTATCTGTATCAGTCTTTTCTATTTGATCGACAGGCTGTAAAGGAGCAGGACCAGGTGCAGCAGCCATTTGTCGTGTCATGGGAGCTATCTCTTCAGCATAACCCATACTGTCTTCTGTAACTTTTTCTGTACTGCTCTCGTGGCAGGAGACGGCAAACATTATCAATACAAGCAGCGTGATTACTCGTTTCATATTCTGATTTATTAGTTTATGTATCTGATTCATATTTATTAGTGCATTTATTTGTAATACTTTTAACTATATCAGGATTTTATCTATTTGATTTTCAATTTAATATGATTTAATTAAATGCCTTTTCCATTTCACCATAAGCAATTATAAAAGTAATTCTAAAATCAATTTAATCCTTGCAATAACCTTAACTTATCTCCTTTGGTCAATAATAGTACCAGAAATATTGAAAATAAGTAAATCAAATTACGAAAAAATAAAAAGCAAATCATCATAAGTCCTGTTATTTTTGATAATATCCAGATTCTTTGTGTATAAAAGGGAGAATTCATAATATCTGTATTACGCGGTATGTGCGATAATTCCTGACTTCTTTGGTAATATAAAAAATTGAAAATGCTATATTTGTCTGAACTATTACTTTGGAGATTTTATAATGAGCACTGAAGTGCAAGATAATAAGTTATTTTTACAAATGCCTATGTATGCAGGTAAGCAACTAATAATTAACGGTATGGCGTCTTATAAACCTAGTGTTAAATTATAAATTATCAATTATCCGGATAAACAGCATTTATGAAACAGGCACAACAAATATATATTTTGCAATAATTCTCCAGGCAATGAAGGCACAACAACAAATAGATTTTCAACTGCAAGAACGAAGATCATTAGATTCGTTTGCTTCACTAATTGACCAGTGGCCGGGAGAAGAAAAATGGGAAGAGATTATTAACGAATTAGATTAACGGAATATGTTTAATAAAAATTTTCAATTTAATTACCGGATATTACCGGCCTTTCTGATCTGTTTAATTACTTTACTTTCAATTGTTTCATGTTCTGAAAAGGAAAAAAATATGAAAGATAATTCTCTTTTAACAGGAATTGCCGAAGTAAATTATACTCCGCCGGTCGGGCTCGACCTTGTGGGGAATTATCGAGGCGATAACTATGCATCACGGGGAGTTCATGATTCGCTTTATGCGAGAGCTATTGCAGTTGCAGGCTCAAACGGTGTAAAAGCAGCAATCTTATCTGTAGATATCTGCAACCTAAAGAAGGAGGCAGTTGACATGATGAGGGAATATATTGCTTCAAAAACTGATATTGAGCCGGGCAACATAATGATACATGCCACTCACACCCATAGCGGACCTCGGTCCTACCTCGAAGCCCCGGAAGCAATGAATTACCTCAGAAAAGCGGCAGATGCAGTTATTCTGGCCAATGATCGTATGAAACCCACGGTTATTTCGGCAGGTCGTACTGAAGAGCATGAAGCCTCCTATGTCAGAAGATTGAAATATAGTGACGGGAAAACAAGGATGGTATGGGAAAATCTTGACCCTGAAAAGGTTGTGGAAGTGTTGGGTACCAAAGATCCTGAATTAATAACACTCTCTTTCGAACAGGACGGGAAAACAGTTGGTTTTATTGTCAATTTTGGTTGTCATGCAACTAATCTGACCGGCAGTAACTGGCTCTATTCAGCCGATTATCCCGGGTATATCGCTGAAGCCCTGAAAAAGGTAAAAGGAGATGACTTCATTCCAATATTTCTTAATGGTTGCTGCGGCAATGTAACCCAGGTTAATTATAAACTCGGTTTTATTGACACCTATGCAGAGTGCCAGCGAATGGGTTATCTGCTCGGACTGGATGCACTGTCAACTATGAAAGATGAAGAGGTTACCGGCGGCAACATTGTTGAAGTCACCCGTGAAATGGTCCCAATAAAGAGAATGACTATTACCGACGAACAGCTTCAGTGGGCTGAAGCACTGAAGAAAAAGATAGATAAAGAGGGTATGCCCCCTCTCCAGCAAGATGGAATTCCCGATGCATCATATGCATTGAGATGGATTGAAATGCGTAAAAATCAGAATATTATTGACAGTCTGGAAGTGATGGTAATCCGAATGGGAGATATTGCTTTTGTTGGGCTGCCCGGTGAGATATTTGCTGAATTCGGAATGGATATAAAATCAAATTCCCCTTTCAAAAATACTATTGTCATGGGACTGGCAAATGATTCAAGAGCCTACTTCCCTACCCGTGATGCATTTACCCAGGGACCTGAAGGATTTACCCCTATGATAACCGGCTATGAAACCACTCCCGGAACAACATTATATGAGATCGGCGCCGGAGAGAAACTGGCAGATTCAGCTATTAAGCAGTTGAAAGGCATCTATTCACGATAACATAAAATGAATTAACCATTTAAAGTTAATAGCCTGTGTTTATAACTGATAATAATTTAATTTATATTTATTACCTACGAATGCTGATTATCGCAAAGGTTGAAAAGTAAGGATTCACTAATTCTGTATTCAGGATATGAATTGTAATGAAGTGAAAAAATTGAAAGCAATAATAAATGATTGAATTCATCATTTCATCATGCCAGTTGAATCAAAATAAGACAGCATAAAACAATTTTTAAAATACAATAAAATTAATTTCTAAAAAAATATTATCATGAATATAAGTTTACTGGACCTGTTAATAGTAATCGGATATATTGTAGCAGTCATTGGATATGGCATATGGAGATCGAGAAATGTTAAAGACAGTGCGGGATTCCTGGTGGCGGGAAGAAGTCTTGGACTGTTTGTACTCGTTGCTACTGTTGTAATGACCGAGTTTAACACGGCAACAATGGTAGGGTATTCAAGCTTCGGTTACCAGGCCGGATTCTACTCTCAACTGATACTATTTGCCATGTTTCTGGGATTTATCTGCTACACTTTTATCGTCGCCAAAAGATGGAAAAGAATAGATGCAACCTCAATAATAGAGCTGTTTGAAATCAGGTACGACAAAGGATTCAGGCTTCTTACAACTTTCATGATAGTTGTACTCCTTATGTTTTTCTCTCCGGCATACCTCAGGGCAGTCGGACTGATATTCGCATCAAGTCTCGGAATATCACTCACTGCTACGGTAGTAATAATATCAGGAACAGTATTACTGTTTAGTATTGTCGGCGGACTTACGGCTGTGGCTCATACCAATACGCTGTCTTTTATTATTACAGCCATCGCTCTGCCTCTTATGTGGTTCTTTACCAGGTCACATGCCATGGAACTTGGCGGACCGGAACAGGTATTTGCAGCTAAATATCTTGTTGCCAATCCGGTTGGAATGTGGAATGATCCGGTTATGCCGTTCAGTTTTGTCTTTGCTACTTATGTACTGCTGTTTTTAATTTATATGCAGGCACCCTGGTATGCTCAGCTTATGACTGCAGCAAAAAATGAGAAGATAGCTTATGCCAGTATGGGCATAGGAGCAGTTCTCATTGTTGTTCTCTACGGACTTGCAATACAGGTTGCAGCTTATGTCAGGGTAGGTTTTCCGGATCTTGCTGATCCACAGCTTGCGCTGGCCATGTCGATTAACAACTGGGTTCCCATAGGGGTCACCGGACTGTTACTCGCAGTTATCCTGGCAATTGGCCAGACTACCATGGGAACAATCTGGAATAACATCGTGTCAATCAGCTCAAATGATATCTACAAAAGGATCTTCCATCCTGACGCTTCAGAGAAAAAGCTTCTGAGGTTTTCCCGTATTGCAACTCTCGTAATAGCAATATTCACCATAATAGTATCCATAACTATAGTTGACCAGGTCATAAATACCCTGTTCATCGGAAATATTATCATGGCATCACTCTTCTTTCCGGCTCTGGCAGGTTTCCTTTGGTGGAGAACGGGAGAAAAGGCAGTGTGGATAACAACGATCCTGTCTATTATAGCAGGATTCGGACTACTTTTCTGGGTTAATAATACCGAAGGTCTTGATATAAACGACTGGATGTTTATATATTATGTCATTACCTGTCCTGTGCTCATTCTTTTAGGAATTATTATATCCTTCTTCGAAAAGCCGACAGAGGAGTTCCAGGCTAAGAGACTTCGCTTTTTTGACAAAGTAGGAGCACCCTGGTTTGGCAGGAAAGCGTATCTGGCATCTAAGAAGAGAAGTTAGCAGTTTGCAGTATTCAGTTTGCAGTTGCAGTGGCTAGTGAACAGTGAACAGTTGGCAGTAAGCAGTTTTCAGTTGCAGTGGCCAGCAAGCAGTTGGCAGTGAACAGTGAAGAGTTTGCAGTATTCAGTTGGCAGTGAACAGTTAGAAGTGAACGGTTTGCAATATTGCAAATGAAAGCCGGTATTATTTAATTGCATTTGCTGTTCTTTGTTCGTAACAGTTTACTTCCGGTCAACAAAAAGAGGCCTAAGAAACACTTTTAACTGCAGGAACAACTGAATCCAAATGCACTAAAGGCACAAACCGACAGGTATAGTCTGTTCTCCGGATCGTACCGGACCCGGCATAAACATAGATGAGAGAGACCTTGAATTTATCTAGACCTGATAACTTATACTGATATTTTTACCTTCAAGCGCCTTGTAGCAGTCGGGCAGATCAAAGTATTTCAGGACATCCGGGATAATGGAGGAAAACGGACAGTCGTATTCTTCGCTTTCAGCCATATCACTATAGCTGTTCAGAGCATTTTTAAGAGTAACCCTCGTAACTGATCCTGACAACAGTGCGGCGAATGTGGCAGGAATGCTGCCCCTGCCGTTTCCAACAAGGTGTATCTCATCATGGCCATATGATTTAAGCAGATTTAATATGCTTAATATATCAAATGTTTTTTGTCCGGCATACGGATAGTCAAACATCATACTATGTCCGGCATAGAAATAGTCATTTCCGTAAGGATAAAAAAAGTTATCACCACAAGTATTTGGCCTGGACTCCCCTATTCCACGTACATCGCATGCAAAGATTGCCGAATCAGACTCACTGCTTATTATCTCATGCAGAAATTTTTCCTGTCTCAGCTCTTCATCAGCAGATAGATGAGACACATACAATACAGCTTTTTTCAAACCAACCGGTGGCCGGGAAAGCAGCCTGTCATCGTCAAGCCGGTAAAGGTTGATCTGAATCCCCGGCTCTGTTTCTACAAGATAATTACCAAAGAAATTTTTTGGATAATTGCGGTTACTTACTGGTCGTAAGATACGGAAGTGCGGTACACCGGAATAATCAGGAAGCCGCAGACCTTCGGTGACAGCCTTTTTGAGTGTATCTCCACTTAGCGTACCTCTCTTATTTTTTAGTTCAACAGATTTTTCCTTTGTATATGAAAATATATTCCGTCTTTTGAATTCTCCAACCTGACCCCTTTCCGTGCACCAGAGGGTTTCATCTTTTTCCAGGACAATTTCAGGCTCTTTACTTCCCTCAGACACTTTGGTAAACTTGTTGAACATGCCATACATAGCTTCACGGTTAAGCTGTGAATATCCGTGGTAATCAGGACCTATATAAAGCTGTATATTCTCTTCTGCACCAAGTAGTCTGTACAATTTTTTAAGCCTGTCGAATGATTTCTCAAGTCCCCGGGCATCAAAATAGTCCTTCTCCTGACCGAGCAAAATAACAGGTTTAGGAGCCATTGCAGCAATAAAATCAGTATGATCCAGTCCGAGAGCAATAGCACG
>Ga0068712_1004533_pt1 | contig 11648 bp, 10 predicted proteins | sample MTBAKSrepl1MetaG_FD_62987 | JGI IMG/M metagenome (GOLD analysis project Ga0068712, IMG submission 62987) | Enrichment culture microbial communities from Arthur Kill intertidal strait, New Jersey, USA, that are MTBE-degrading - MTBE-AKS1... | ecosystem: Environmental > Aquatic > Marine >... | reverse complement strand
GGGCGGAGCCTGCAAAAGGTTGAGGCAGTACCCGTGAATTGTGCCGATGTACATATCGCCCAAGCCTTGATCGCTGCCAAGCTCCTCATAACAAAGGCGGTGAATCCTGTCCTTGAGCTCGGCTGCGGCCTTTTCGGTGAAGGTGAAAGCGACAATGGACGCTGGCGTCACCCCGGTGGCCGCCCCGGTCTTGAGCAGATGCACAACCCGCGCCGCCATCACCTGGGTCTTGCCAGATCCGGCACAGGCGATGATCTGGAGATTTCGGCTGTCGGTCTCAATGGCCCGGCGCTGATTCTCAGTGTAGTTCATCAGAGTTCCCCCCGGAATGCGCGCTGGGTGAGGGAATTGAAGAGTTCATCACCTGCATTGGCCGCGTTAAGTTGTCTTTTGATTCCTGCTCGAACATCCCGGACAATTTCTGAGAATCGTTTTTGCAGATTGGCAGGGGGAATCAATATTCTGATTTCTTGAAGCTCCTGGGCGTTTATGTTTGCCATCCCCACAATGCTTTTGCACATTTCCGTGAGAGTTTGCTTCCCGTGTCGGGAATTTAGATATGCCGAGATGTAGTGCGGGGTGGCCTTTTCATTTGCCCTGACTCTGATTAAATATCCGGCAATAGCCATGGGAGTGTCTGCCTCGAAAACAGCAGTTTTACCGACTAATTCCTTGCTATTCGTCCGGTTGAACAATAGGTCGCCCCTGCGGGCCAGATATTTGTCTTCCTCCTTCTTTTCAAGATCGACATACTTCAAGTCGGTAAAATCCATCTCACCGCTGTAGGTAATATTGTTCATGCGGAGCATAGGGAATTTCCCTTTGGTTGGGCTGGCTTTTTTGGCCGTTCCGTATTTTGCTTCGCTGATCAGTTCCCGAATGGTTCCAACTGGCCACCCCTTGGGGTTGGTGACCGGGTCGCCGAACATGTCGAGGAAGGCGGCGCGGAGGAAGTCGTCAGCGAGTTTGATGGCGGCTTGTCGTTTGCGGCGGATAGCGTCGGCCTTATCCAGAATGGCCGCTATCCGCTTCTGCTCCGCCAGTGGCGGCAGGGGGATTTTATGCCTTTTTAGAAAATCAGTCGGCACTCTTTTTTGCCCTGCCGTTCCTGTCATATTTTTCTCGCCCACAAATCGAAATGCTGGATTCCAGATTTGATAAAACAAATATTTGACATCAACTTTATCGCTTGGGCGTAATACATGAAACTCCGTTGAGCCAAACCCCGTGTCATGCGGCAAGCCTCGGACAACAGCGGCTTTGCCATTTTCAAAACAGGGCGTTATCTTTGCCAGGAGTACATCGCCCTTCTGAAAGTATGTATAGCCCTTCATAACGTTCCTTAATGGGCGCTCATCCTCGCTCAAAATAGAGCCTTCCTCTGAGACGGCTGCCATAGGAACAAACGAGACTTTTTGATCTCGTTTTATGGACATTTCTTTCGGCATACGGGGGTTTATTTCAACAACATCGCCCAAAGAGACTAAGTTGCTCATCCCAGCATCCCCCGCAGCTCTTCCATATCCGCCATGATCTCCTTCTCCAGCCCCATCATGCGGTCCAGAATCTCCTTGGGCGGGTCGTATTGCTCTTCCTCGTAAACCGTTTCTTTATAGCGATTGATGGAGAGGTCAAACTTGTTATCCCGGATGTCTCCAACCGGCACAAAAAAATGCTTCCGGGTCCGGTCGGTATCCTTCTTCGGGTCACGCTTCTGCCACCGCTCCAAAACATCTGGCAGGTCGTTGGCCTCCACCTTATCCCGCTTGTCGTCCAGCGAAAACCCGTCCGCCTGGACATTGTAGAAAAAGACGTTGTCCGTCCTGCCGCCCTTGGTGAAGACGATGATGGCAGTGGAGACTCCGGCATAGGGCCGGAAAACACCGGAGGGCAGCGAGATCACCGCCTCCAGCTGGTTGTCCTCCACCAGCATCTGGCGCAGGGCCTGGTGGGCTTTGGAGGAGCCGAAAAGTACCCCGTCCGGCACGATGGTGGCGGAACGGCCTCCCAGTTTGAGCATCCGTAGGATAAGGGCAACGAAGAGGAGTTCGGTCTTCTTGGTCTTGACCTTGGAGAGCAACGAGTTGTGGACATCGTCATAGTCGAGGCTGCCCTTGAAAGGCGGATTAGCCAGAACCACGTCGAAGGCGTTTTCGGCCAACCTGGGGAACCGGTCCGGGAAGTTGGAGCTCAGGGTGTCCTGATAGTGGATGTCCGGGGCCTCGATGCCGTGCAGCAGCAGGTTCATGGCGGCGATCCGCAGCATGGTGGCGTCAAAGTCGAAGCCGTGGAACATCCTGGTCTGAATATGCTCCCGGTAAGGTTCCAGGAGATCGCCGGAATAGGTCTTTTCGCCCCGCTCGTCTTCGAAAATCCCTTCCTGCGAGGTGTGGGTGCGGAGTAGGTAGTGCATGGTTTCGACCAGGAAGCCGGCGGTGCCACAGGCCGGGTCACCCACTACCTCGTCCGGCCGGGGGGCGAGCATCTCGACCATCAGCCGGATGATGTGGCGCGGGGTGCGGAACTGGCCATTGACGCCGGCTTGGCTCAGCTTGCTGAGCAGGTACTCGTAGAGATCGCCCTTAGTGTCGCCCTCTGTGAGCGGCAGCTCGTCTATCATGTTGACGGCGGTGACCAGCAGGCTAGGCTTCTGGATCATCAGCTGTGCGTCTTTCATGTACTCGCCGAATTTGGCGCCGTCCACCGCCACGGTCTTGAAGTGTGGAAAGACCAGGTCTCGCACGGTGCGCAGCATCTTTTCCCCGCTCAGATTTTTGAAGTGTGACCAGCGAAGGTCCTGCTGGCTGTCGCTAAAAATGCGGCGGAACGACTTGCCGGTGCGCTGGGCCTTTTTTTCCTCCCTGGTCTCGACGATGTCCAAGAGGCGAGCGAACATGAGAAATGAGATCTGCTCGATAACGGTAAGCGGGTTGGCGATACCTCCGGTCCAGAACTCGGTCCAGAGCTTGTCGATCTTGTTGCGAAGTTCTCCGGTAATCATGCGTTTGCGTGTCCTTCCTGGGGCTTAAAGGTGTTAAGGATGTCGATCAGTTCATCGATCTCAGCGTCGGTTGTGAAGACACCATCCAAACCGTTGCTGTCCACGGAGGTGAAGGGTGGTTCGTAGAGGCGGTCGAGTTCTATGGTGCCGTACTTGGCGATGTGGTTCTGCAGCATGCTCAAGAAGCGGGTTTGCTTGGCACTGAGCTGCGGGTGCTTGAGGACAAAATCGGCAAAACGCTGCTTCACCGCTTCAGATTCCATGCCGATGAGGGAGCGGATGATGAAGTCGAGGGAAACGGCGGTTTCCTCATAAAAGCTTTTCAGGATATTGAGGTCGATGTCCGGGTTCTGGGTGAGGACCATAGCGGCAAGGGAATCAAGGTCATGGTTCGATACCGGCTCACCGCGCCTGATCTTCTGCAAGGTCTCGTTGGTCCCAAAAAGTTGGTTCAGGGCCTCTTCTACCCTCTTGCGGTAGGCCATCATGTCAACTGACCGTAGATTGGTGGGTCGGTGGTTGAACTCCTCCCCACCATCCGTGATATCGATGATCTTGGGGGCAAGGCCTGGCTGAGTCATAGTTTCCCGATACTGCCAGATGGGGCGCAGCTCGTGGCGGATGGTTTCGAGATCGGAAAAGCCTACCCCATCCCAGAATGCCGCTGACTTCACCTGCTTGATGATCTCAGCCCGCTCCCGAACGGGGTTCAGGGTCATCCGCAGGCGACTGACGCCATCGAGCAACTGGGCTTTAAAATCGTCAAAGGCGATGGAACCCAGAAGTTTTCCGATTTCCATCTGGGTGAGCAGAAGATCAAGCTGATAAGCGTCGGCGCTGCCTCGGATGTTAACCCACTGCATGAGGGGCGCCAAATCATTTTTCAGGCGGGTGACAGTGGTAGCGCTGAATTGGCGCAGGGTTTCGGCATCAGCAAGTTGCCGTTTTGCCTGCCACCGGTCACGCACGGCAATTGTCTCTTCGGGCAGGACATTGATGAGCTCCCGGATGAGTGGCCAGGTCGCGTCAAAGATGGAGGGCTCTGACTTTTGCAGAGCGGTTTCGGCCAAGGTGATCCGGGCCTCAAACACCTGTTGCAGGAGGGATTTGGAAACCGTAGGTTCGGCCTCCTGGACCGCCTTGCTGAAGAATTCGAAATTGCCCCAGTGGTCGAAGATCCAGAATACCTTTTTGTCCTTGCCAGGGCCGAAGAGATTTTTGCAGAGCCGGGTTCCGCGACCGATCATCTGATCGAACTTGACCTGGGAGCGGATGGGCTTGGCAAAACACAGGTTGACCAGTTCCGGGATATCGATGCCGGTGTCCAGCATATCCACAGAGATGGCAATAGTGATTTCGTCCCCAGGCCCGGAGTTCTTGAAATCATCAATGAGCTGTTCGGCACGGGGGTCATAGTTGTCGATCACCTGGCAGAAGCGGCCGCCATACTGGGGGTACATCTCATCGAAGAGTTCCTTCAGCAGTACTGCATGCTTGTGGCTGCGAGCAAAAATGATGGACTTGCCGGGTAGCTGACCGGTCTGCTCGCGGATGCCGTTCTCCATCAAGTTGCGGAGGATGGCTCGGTTGGTCTCTTTATTAAAGATGACCTTATCCACCTCACGGTCTTCGTAGTCAAACTGGGTGGGATCATCGCCACCCTCTTCCAGTTGCTGTTTCTGCTGGTCGGTGAGATCAGCATATTTGATACCCTTACGAAGGAAGTTCGTGGTGTGGGTAAAGACTTCATACGGAACGAGATACCCCTCTTCCACTGCGTGCTCGAGGTCATAGTTGAAGGTAGGATCCTGGTCCTCGCAGCCGAAGAGCCGGAAGGTGTTGCGATTGATGAAGTGGACCGGCGTGGCTGTGAGCCCGACCTGAAGGCAGTCGAAATAGAGAAAGAGGTCTCGGTAGCGGTTGTAGATGGAGCGGTGCGACTCGTCGGCAATTATGAGGTCGAAAAAACCAACGTCAAAAGTCTGGAAGATCTTCATCATGGCCGGATAGGTTGCCAGATACACTCGCTGGTGGCGGTCCTTGGCAGTGCCAGCGGAAACGATAGTAAGCGGCGCATCGGGCATATACATATTAAAAGCGTTTTTTGCCTGCTTGCGGAGTTCGCGGCGATCACAGAGGAAGAGGACCCGCTTCACCCAGTTGGCCCGGGCAAGGACATCAGTGAGGGAAATTGCGACTCGGGTCTTGCCGGTGCCGGTGGCCTGAATGAGAAGTGCCTTCCGGTAATTGCCCCCGAAGCGCTCCAGCACTCGCTTGATCGCCTCCTGCTGGTAGAGGCGGTCGGTGATATCCTGTTTTATAGTCACGGAGTCAAGAGACTTTTTACCGGCCCGCTGGAAATTGACCAGGTACTTGAGGCTTTCCTTGGAGTAGAATCCATAAACCTTACGGTCTGGGTAGTTCTGGGCATCATCCCAGATATGGACATCAAAACCATTGGTATAGAAAATTACCGGGCGCTGGCCCGTCATCTTCTCAATGCCGTCGGCATAAATCCGGGCCTGATTACGGCCGAGGGAGGCGTCAGTTGCAGTTTTTTTAGCCTCGATCACCGCAAGCGGCTTGCCGTTGTCATCATAGAGAACATAGTCTGCATAGCCGATGCCGGTGGTGGTTGGCTGGTGCAGGATTTCGACCTCCTGCCGCACCTCATCAGTGTCGGCCCCATTTGCACCGACATCCCAACCTGCATCGGCCAGCATGGAGTCGATGAGACGGAACCGGGTGGTCGCTTCGTCAAAGTCCAGTTCACTGGCTGACTTTTTGGACTTCTCCGCCATGGCCTTGAGCTCGTCGGCGGTTTTCTGAGCTGCTGTCGCCTTGGCACGAGCTCCTTCAAGCTCTTCAAGGAGGGCTTGCATCTGGGCCTCGGCTTCGGCCAGTTTCAGGAGGGCGGTCTTTTTCTCCCGTTTGATCTGGGCCTTGGTATCCTCGGCCGGCGGCGGTTGATAAACTGGACAATCGGCGAGGCTGCCACCGCCAAAGGTCAGATAAAACCAGCGGGCAAGATCATAGGACTCCCGCAGCATATTCAGGGAGGTGTTAGGTGTTTCAGTGGCGCCATGGGCCGCCTTGTTACCCTTGATACGGATGGTGTGGAATTTGTCGAGGACTGCTGAAGGGGTCACCTGTCGGAACGAGGCTTCATTAAGAAGATCATTCAGGTTTGCTTGATAGGGCTTCTGAAATCCATGCAGTTGATAGATGGTCTCCACCATTTGCTCGATAAAAGAGCGGAGCTTGATGAGGGCGCTATTGGGATCACTATGGCTATACTGCTCGGCAAAGCCACCCAGGCTTGCCAGTTCCGGCCAGCGGGTTCGTAATATTTCAAAATTTACTGATTCCATTATTGTCTGCATGCCTCCTTTTGAGCAAGCCCCGTGCCAGAGTCATTCCAGGCCGTATTTCTTGAGCCAGTTGGTCAGAGTCTGATAGCTCGGCAATCCCAGTATTTCAGCGGTCTTGGTCTTATTGCCATGTGTTTCAGCCAATCCTCTTTCAAGATAATGTACTGCCACAGTTTTAATGATACCTGGCAAGTTGATCCCTTCGCCTAGCGGTTGGTTGAGAATCTTCTCGCTACCCTTCACAGAAGCGGGTACAGGAAGCAATGCCTCTCGGATATCATCCTCGCCAAGCTCTTCATCCACCGACCAGACCGCAGCCCTGGTTAAGGTATTCTGCAGCTCACGGACATTGCCTGGCCAGGAGTGCAATAGCAAAAGATTTCTTGCTACTGCAGAAATTTTCTTTTGCTTATAGCCCGGTTCGTTACCGCTTTCACGGTTGATCTTCTCTAAAAACTGATCAACCAGTAGACTGACATCGCCTTCCCGTTCACGTAGAGGAGGCAACTTGATTACCGCTACCGCTAGCCTGTAAAAGAGATCCTCCCGGAAAGAGCCGGTCGCAACTTCGTCAATAAGATTTCTATTGGTCGCTGCAATAATTCTTACATCCACCTCACGTGGCTGAGTAGCACCAATCCGCCTTACCTCACCTTCCTGCACGGTGCGAAGTAGCTTGACCTGCATCTCTTTGGGCAGCTCACCGATTTCATCCAGAAAAATGGTGCCTGTATTCGCCGCCTCAAAATGACCCATCCGCGCGGAACTGGCTCCGGTGAAGGCCCCTTTCTCATGGCCGAATAATTCTGATTCCACCAATTCCGACGGAATGGCCCCGCAGTTGATAGCGACAAAAGGCTTGTCCTTGCGGGGACTGGCATCATGGATGGCACGAGCAAACAGTTCTTTGCCGGTACCAGATTCCCCTTCGATCAGCACAGGGATTGAGCGAGGGGCGATACGCCGCGCCCTGAGCACTACTCGCTGCATCACTTCGCTTCGGTGGATGATGTCATCAAACTCTGGTGACTCCGCAGGCAAACCAGCAGCCAAACGCTCCAGGGTTTGATCCGGTTTTCTCAGTAGATCCGGGACAAAGTCGGCCGAGATATCAAATGGGACCGAAGCGGTGCAAACACCGTGCTCTTTTGAGGATTCAATCAGTTCGGCCGGGAAGCGGGTCTTAGCCAATAGTATCCAAACTGCCGCCATGGCAGGGGTGCCAGGACTTAGGTGAAAAATTAAATCAGCTTGCGGGCCGTACTCCTGGATCTTTTCGGTGATACTCGCTGAAGCGGCTTGGTAAATTTCACCGAAATTTGTAGGGCTGGAAAGCTGAACCAGCCGAAGAAGGGCTTTCGATTCAGTCTGTTTCCTCAGCCAGGTAATATAGCCCTCTGCCGAACTTCTTTCCCAGTTGTTGAGCAGCACTATTTCAGTGAATGTACGCTCCAGTGCTGCCTGCGCCACAGGTCCCAGGCCCACATCAGTCAACCCTGAAGCAGCCTTCAGGTCTGTCGCCCCCAACCAGCAAAATAAAATTTGAGCTTTCATATACAAGTAGGACTACAAGATTTCTTGCGAAGAGGCAAAATATTTTACTCGTTGCAACCGGCTCAAATTGAAATTATTTTGTCACTTATACTGTAACTATATGTTTTCATATCTAATTATATACTGGCACAGCCGTTGCTAATTCACGGTAAACGAGGTTTCTGTGTCGGCAATAGACCACGACACAACATTGTCAATTCTTAACAGTATGGAGGTCCGAAATGGCAAAGAACCCACCCCCTGGCGATGGCCACAGGCACGGCGCAGTCAAACAACGGTCACAGGTGCATAACCCCAAAAATGATCGCTGGACCAAAAGAGACACAACTACAGGTAAATTTATAGATCAAAAAGCTGACGACCAGCCGTTCAAGGGGGTACGGAAGGAGAAGTGAGTGCTCTCGCATAATCAATATATTTTGCGGCTGCCTTGATTGCTGACCGTTTATTTGCTGCAAACAAGAAAATGATTATCAGGAGTTTGAAATGAGTGACGATTTCTTTGAAGAAAAGCACGGTGGCATAATCGATGACGACCCTGCACTGGACATTATCCTCCTTGAGGAAATGGAGAAGGATGAAAAAAAGAGTCCTCGAAAACAAGGTGCCGGTTGTATGGGGTTGATAGCTCTCTGCTTTCTGCCAGTGGGGATCATATATTTTTTGTTTCAGTTGCAATGACGCAAAGTCGGTCGGAGATAAAGATTTCCAAGGAGGAGGTATGTCAATGCGTTTGTTTTCTTATAAAATGACACACGATTCTGGTTTTGCTCCAAATCCATTTTTTGGGGTGATGACACTTGCAACGTGTAAGCCTAAAATTCGTGAATGTAAAAACATTGGTGACTGGATTGCAGGGTTCACATCGGGCCAGATGTGCGGAGATAATGTTGGCGATGAGAAATTGGTTTACCTTATGAAGGTTACCAGGAAAATGTCTATGGCGAGTTATTATTCGAGTCAAGAATTCAATAGTAAAATACCAGATTTATCACAAGAGGCATTTATATACCGCTCCGGTGATAATATTTATAAACCACTGGTGGGATTGCCGGCAAAAGTCAATGATTTTATCCAGCTGAAAAATCCAAATCATTGGGATTTTGCCAATGATCGTGAGAACATGTTTAATAAGGCAAAAGATTTGGGGGGAAAATATGTTCTCGTCTCCAACGAATACTATTACTTCGGCCGAAGAGCTTTGAAGCTTCCTCCTGAAATAAGACCTGATGTGCCAAAAGGGCAGTCTGGTCATGGTCAAGAAACAAAAAATTCTGATAAAGTATCAGAATTCATCAAGTATATAAAAAACAACTACGAGGTTGGCATCCATGGTGCGCCTCATAAATGGCCAAGCAATGATACGAGTTGGCAACTTTTATGAAAATTATCCTAAGCCGAAAAGGTTTTGACAGTAGTTCTGGTGGTGTGCCGAGTCCATTGTTTCCCGATGGAACTTTATTTTCTCTGCCCATCCCCGATAAAAGGTCGAAAGTCAGGTACAGTGATATCAACTGGCAAGGGTTGAATATCGGGGAGATAGTTTCTTCGTTGACTCAGGGAAAGATAAGGAGGGATTATTTCGCGCATATAGATCCGGATGTTTGTAGAGGCTTATTACCGCGTCACCAGGAGTGGTGTCCGATTTTTGGCCAGACAGGCGCTGCGCAGGGCCATTTACGAAATAATAGTGTTGGATCGGGTGACTTATTCCTTTTTTGGGGATTATTTCGGGAAGTAGAGGTGGGCGTTTATGGGTATCAATTCAAGAGAAAAGCGCCCCCTAAGCATATCATCTGGGGATGGTTACAGGTTGATCGAAAGGTCTCGGTAGATTCTGTTGGCGATGGAGAACTTGAATGGGCAAAATATCATCCACATTTTCAGATAAATGGTGTCTCCAATAATACAGTCTATATCGCAAGGGAAAGGTTAAGTCTTCCCAGCGGATTCGTCTCCTCTTGCGCGGGAGCTGGAGCGTTTCACAAAATTACGGATAAGCTGAACCTTACCGAAACAAAATCTTCGAAACCTTCTCTATGGTGTCTTCCTTCGTGGTTTTTTCCGGGTGATAAAAAAACTCCTCTAACATATCATCAAAAACTGCAGTCGTGGCAAATAAAAGGGGGTCGGGTCCTGCTCAATTCAGCCGCGCGGGGGCAGGAATTTGTATTGAACTGTTCCGAGTATCCCGAATCTCTTGATTGGCTCAGGACATTGTTCCTGAACGCATTGTATTAAATGATGACACATCAGGGGTTCGTTGAATGTCTATGCTGACTTGTTTCTTCGTTTCTTCAATCACGTTGTTTCTTTTTTCTTCCGGTCGAGCCGGTTTCCTTGTTTCTTGCTGAGGCCAACCCGGCATCACATCATTTATCCTTTCCCTGTCAGCCTGGTAACCTCCAGCTCGATCTGTTCAGTGAGCCGTTCCAGGATGAAGGAGTTCATGCTGTACGGGGTGTGATCGGCGATGTATTTCAGCTTCATGTAGAGGGGTTCTGGGATGCGCAAGGGGAGATTTCTTTTCACGTCTTCCCGTATATGCGGCTCTTCCCAGGGATACACCTCTTTCTTAGTCGCGCTGTACCTTCCGGCGCCAGCAGCAAATCTGTCCAGGTCGGTTTCTGTTTTTCTCACCGGTGCCGAGCGGAGCGGGGTCTTCTTTTTATCAGCCACCATACACCTCCTCGAACAAGCGGGTCATTTCCTCAACCGCCTTTTTATCCTGCTTCCATTCCACCACGGACAATCCATCCCGGGCCGACTTGCGAAAGGCGATCCGGTCGTGGAGCATCGTATCAACCAAGGCCAGGTGCTGAAATTCCTCTTCGCCGAAAAATTCCCTGGTCTCCTCATCTTCCCTGACAGCCGGATTGGCAGACACCCGGTTGAGGACGATAAAAGCTCTCAGCTCGTCGTTTATCCCCGTGGCCATCTCAACCAGTTCGTCCATCTGCTGCAGGGTCCAGATATCGAACTGGAACGGCTGCACCGGGATATATGCCCGGTCGGACACGCCGAGGGCATACCGTAGCTCCATGGAATCCCGGCCGCCGGCATCGATGACGATCTCATCATAGCGGCCGGCCAGGTCCCGCACCTGTGTCGCCAGTCCCTTGCCGAACTTCTGAACACAGGCGACCTTCGGTTCTATGCCGGCCTCTTCCCGTACCGTTGCCCAGAACGAAGCGGTTCCCTGCCGATCTGTATCCAGCAGCAGGACGTCTCTCCCAACCTGCGCCAGCATGGCGGCCATATTGGTTGCCAGGGTGGTCTTGCCGGTCCCTCCCTTCTCCCCTCCAAACAGTACTATACTCATGGTGTCACCTCAAATACTATCATATGATTCCAGATGATATGATATCACGAGTCAACGTGTTTGCAAAATGAAAAAAGCCGTCCCCCGGAGGAGACGGCTGGTGGTAGTTTGATAAGTATGATCAGGCAGGCAGAGGACGGATTTATTTCATTCCCTTCAGCTCGACCATCTTTTCGGTGAGATACCAGAGGGCCTGGTTGAACTGAATATTGCGGTCGATCGCCTTGACCGGTCGGGTAGTCGTTCTCCGCAGCCTCCCGTCTTCATCGTTTTTCATTCCCTTGAGTCCGCCGCGCATGATGTTTTCCTGCACGACATTGAAGGTTGTCCACAGATCCTGCCCCTTGTCGTCGAAGCGGCGCTCGGCAAGCAACTGCTCAGGCCGGATCGGGGCGCTTTC
>Ga0068712_1004524_pt1 | contig 11665 bp, 9 predicted proteins | sample MTBAKSrepl1MetaG_FD_62987 | JGI IMG/M metagenome (GOLD analysis project Ga0068712, IMG submission 62987) | Enrichment culture microbial communities from Arthur Kill intertidal strait, New Jersey, USA, that are MTBE-degrading - MTBE-AKS1... | ecosystem: Environmental > Aquatic > Marine >... | reverse complement strand
ATTTGGTTTACCACCAAAGGTAATCCGTTCAAAAGTGCGACAAGGTTTTTGACAAAAAACATATTGATCATGAATAATATACGAATTATTTTAACAAATATTAATAGACACTAGTGTAATATTACCTTTATTTCAGATGTAATGGAGAAAAAATTACCAGTTATTCACATAACATCCATTAATGCAGTTGGTGGTCCGCAATTATTGTTCGAAGAGGCATATAATATTTTGGAGAAACAGTTACCTGCTCAAACAAAATTGACTATACCCAAAGACCCATTGATTGTAATTACTCCACTTATTGCTGGTGAGGAAGGGAATATAAAAATTAAAATTGATAAACGACAAAGGATTGGTTAATTATATTGCTGTAGCTTGTTGTCATTAAATTCGGGGGGATTGCTCATTATTACTCTCATTAAATCATTCAAATCGATGAATTGTTTCTTTGATCCGGCAACTATCCTGGCTGTTTCTTCAACCACAAACAGTATTTCAGCAAATGTATAATTTTCGGTTTCTTCTCCTATATACAACCATTTTGTGATGTTGTGAGGTTTATTTTTTTAATATGTTTTAAAGGCTTCAATCCGTGCTTCAAGGTCGGGAGGGCCGACAAATAATTTCTTATCAAACCTTCCGGGACGTTTTACAGCATCATCAATCATGTTTAAGTAATTTGTAGCACCAACAACCAATATCCAATTCCCATATGCATTATTAAGTTGAACAAGAAATTCATTTACTTCTGCCCTATAATGAAAACTGACATCTGTACTTGTCCTGTTTGGAGCAAATGCTTCAATTTCATCAATAAATAATAGAGATGGCCTGTTTTCCCCGGCTTTTTTAAACAATTCTTTTATTTTTTCCTGGGTACCATGTACATAAGTACTTGCAACAGTTGAAGGCGATACTTCAAAAAAGTTAAATTTGAGAATCTTAGCAATTTGTTTTACAATAAAAGTTTTTCCACAACCAGGTGGACCATAGAACAATAATCCTTTGGGAATAGAGACATTGAAATTCTTATAAATTTCCCATTCTTTGAATGGTAGTAAAATGTCTCGTTCAATTATAGCCTTTATTCTGCGCATGCCAGCAACATTACCCCAGTCAAATAAGGGTATTTGAGATGTATTTATTACTGTAACATGGTTTTCTTCTCCTGTGAAATGTAACTGTTTCTTTAATTGCTCTTTCATGGCAATGGCCTCTACATTAGATGGATTCAACTCAGTTTCGAGGCAAAGCCAGGCAAGAGCCTCAGCATAACGTTCCCATTCTAATAGCAGGTCAATCCGAAACATAAGTGCCAGGTTACGAAATTCTTGATAATACGTATCATTACGAAAAATCCCTCCATCATCCTGAATAATTTGTTCCAGTTTTTTCAGTATTTCTGCTGGCTTGTGTTTTAGGATGTACTTTTGCCAGGCAAGATATGGGTAATTTATGTTCTTTCTCATTTATTACATTTGGATGTTAAAACATAACTGATAATTAAGTCTTTAAAGTATATTTTCTGAATCCTCTAATAATCTGATAAATTAAGAAACCCTGTATGATTATGGCCAACAATTCTATCAAAGATGATTTAAAAGTATTCTTGCCGGTTATTTCAAAGAAGGATAATTTATTTATTGGATTTAAAAAATGAAGAAAATTTGAGTCAATAAATGCATCAAATTTCAGGACATTCGTAAACTCATAACTGTCATTAGCAATTACAAACAAGATATAACTGATAACTATATAAATCATCGATGGTCTAAACCATTTCAATCCAAAATTATTTGTGTACTTAAAAAGCCAAATACGGAAACTCTCAAATGAATTTTTTCTTTTGAATATTGAATAAATTGCAAGGTCATAAAAATCATAAATCCATTGGAATAACCATATAATTACATTTTTTATTTTTTTATTCCTGAATGCTAAGATTTCAGATAGTTCTCTCAAATTCTTCAAAGACTTGAAGTAATAATTCATTTCTTTAGCGTAGTAGTATAGTGAATCAAATTGGTTGTGTTGTAGGATAGCATTTATTTTTAATTGTCTGTAAAATTCAATTAATTCTGAAACCTGTTTTTCTTTGGTTGCATTGCGAAGTTGAAAATAATAAACAACATCATCAGAAAATGTAACATTTAATGAATTTATATTTCTTATTATAGGAAAACTTATTTCAATCTTGCATTTTTTAAAATCGCAATCAACAAAAAAACTATTATTAAAGTCAGAATTAAGCAAATATAGAGTTTCAAAGATTTTAACAGTGTCCATTTTAAAGGTGGAGTTAATTACTTCCAGATTTTGAAAACGCAGTGTCTTACTTGTGACATTATTTAAAATCAGATTTACATTTCTAAGTTTAGAGTAAATTCTAATTTCCTTGCATTCAAGAGTATCCATGTAAATATCAGTATCAGATTGAAAATCTTTTAAACAGAAATCATCATAAGATTTTACTTTTATGATACTGCCAATTTTAATCTTACTATTAATTAAATGAAACTTTTGAATTTCAATATTTAGAATATCAAATGTCTCGGAGATATTAAGACCCCTGAAATATAAGGTATTAATTATATAATTCCTGATTAGTAGCCTATTAGTATTGGAATTTAAAATAGTAAAATTTTCGAGAGAGTTCTTTTTATCATTATCACTAAAAATTTCAATGAAATAGGTTTCCCCCTTTTCGCTCTGTTTTATAACATTTATTTTGCAATCTTCAATCGATATATAATCTACAAAACAATCTATGATAATTCTCTTAATGGTACAAAATGTAAACGAAAAATGAATTTTTTTTTTATCGGAATTAGAGAAAAAAATTATATCATTCTCGAATATACAGTTGCGAAAAACGGCTTGTGAATATCTAAAATCATGAACATGAACTAAACCTTTAATACGTTTATTTTCGACATAACCACCTTCAGAATAGTCAATAGCAGTAGAATCTATTTCTTCCATAATTATTTCCTTAAATAGTTACTCCTCAACATCAAAAGCCAGCCCCAACTGGCTGGCAGATTCCTTGATGATTTTATACTGCGGACTGTTTTCAGCCAGCGGTGCAGCATTTGTGGTTTTTCCTTTGATGGTAATATTGATCTCCACATTGTTTTTCATCAACGGATTAATAAAACTGGTAAATACCTGGCTGTAATTGGCTACATCGACTTTCCCGGAAATAGTAACTGATCTAAATTCCTTTGTTAAAGATGGAGATTGATTCACCTCATCAGGACTTTCAATACCACCTACTTCCGGATATGTTTTTACAAGTGTTTCAGGTTTTGAAACTTCCTGCGTTTCAGGTTGGTAAAAGGATTTATCCACCAGCCAGAAATCGGGTGAAGTAACATCGAAGAAAGGAACTCCTTCCCCTAAATAAATTTTCGTAAAATTACCGGGTTCTCCTTGTGCAATAGCTACCTGCCTGCCGTTACAAAGCCTTAACAGGCTGGTCTGTATAGCCTGTACCCCTATTATCATTGGTTTGTCGTTATAGCGCAAAAAGGCTTCATAAACATTCTTCACCCTTACCGGATTTTCAACTGTGGGTATTAAATTTATTTCCTGAAGTTTTCCAAAGCCCACTCCCTCCAGTAACCATTCTTCATCTTTTAATAATTCTAAGATATTGATATTAAACTGTACATCAATAATATCTTTAAACTGCTTAATTTGGAGTTTTTCAATCTCACCTTTTGCACCGGCTTTTATAACCAGAGAATATGCTACGCAAATTGATCTGTCAACTTTCTTGTTCAACTCTTTTATCTTTTCCAGAAGGTCATTTTTCTGCTCCTGGCTTAATTGTCCGACATAATCGGTTTTTATCTTATTGCAGGCAATCAGTTCCCGCAACTCAATATGCAGTTGATTAATTCCCAGTTCTGTGGCTACCAGAAACAAAATGGTATTCTTGTATATCCTTTCATAATTTCCTCGTTTGGATGCTACTTTTTCAATATACGGTTTTAGTTTGCCGTTCAACACATCTGCATTAACAATAAGGGACGGGTGTGCAATCACAAGTGACAACCGTGTTAGTTCGGGTAAATCATCTGAAGGGGCAACTAACACATTAAACAGATTAAATTCCTTTTCATGTATTTTAATACGATTAATTATTTCCTGTTCAAGGGTAGATCGTTGCACATCACCTTTAGCCTGGTTGATCAAAATATTGATGTTTGGCCGTGTGTAAAACCAATAGCGTTTAATATTGGCAGCTTCGGAATAATACAGGTAGTGTGCTTCAGATTCAAGCGCATCGAGTACACCGTTTATTGAATTATGATTGTAAGTATCAGGTTTTAGCACCATCAGTTTTATTTCCTGAATGTTCAATCCTTTTTTAGTCCCATCGCTGCCAAACGTCCCCAGTATGATGGCTGTTGCCACTCCCTGTGTAATTCCAAACTTGCGGTACTCTTGCTTATTGCTGTCTATTTTAAATGCATTGGAATTATTACCCGAAACATCGGCAGAGATCACTGCATCGTAACCATTACCCCACAATTTTTTAATCTGTGATGTAATAGCATCAAGGTTGCCCAGGTTCATGTCTGACAGGTGAATTAATCCATGACTGCCCGTAAGGATACTTTGACGTTTCCATAAATCGGCCACAATGGAACCCAGCATACGCAGTACACCGCGTGTGCGTTGGAAATCACTGTGACTGGCCCAACGTTTTTCGAAAATATCAATCAGTTCGGGATGAAACGGATAGGCTTTGCGTAGGCGCTCCTTATAATCGGGATGGGCAGCATATTGTGGTATTTCGTGATTGTAATCGAGAGTTTTGTAATAATCATAATAATGTTTAACCACTTTTTCAATTTCAGCCTTATCTCCAAGGTCTTCGAACAAACGACGCCGTATTACTTCAAAGATTTCGTCACCTTCCACAGGTTTGGTATCTTTGCCAACACGCGATAAACGATTATTCAGACTAACCAGTATTTGATGTCCTTTTTCAGATGAGGCGACCTCTAAAGGACTTGCCGGCAGGGTAACCACAGCGACACATTGATTTGAAGCCGAAATAGATTCCGAAAGCTCCTGAATAAATGAAATAGTCTGATCAGACAAGGTTAGAGCCCCCACAGGCACACTGAAGCTGCCACACAATAATCTGCCAGTTCATCAATCAGAATCAAACAAGGGGCTGTTTTCTCCAGCACTTTCTTAAACAGTCCTTTGGGTGCCGTCCTGTTCTCATCATTCTGCCTGATAGTTTCATAAGTTTCTCTTCCCCCCAATTGAAAAGCCAGTTCGCCCCAAATGGTTTTAATATGTACACCATCAACAGTTCTTCCCTGTGTAGGGTCATTAGTTGAGTTAGTAACCACTGCAACATTGGCATTCTCAAATTCCGGCTTTCCTATTTCATCAATAATATCAGATGTCAATTCCCAGTTAACAATATCTTTCCCTTTTCTCACCAAATGATATAAAGAAATAAGGCTATGTGTTTTTCCTCCTCCAAAACCTGTTTGCAATGAAATAACCCGGTTCTCAGCATCCTGGTTACCGTTTAATCCCCGAATGACCTGTCGGACAAGATTTTTTAATCCTGCCGTAAAATAAGTTTTCGGGAAAAATTGTTCCGGATCGCGGTACACCTCACGGCCCGTGCCAAGTGCCACATCGCCAAGATTGGCAGCAAACACCGATTCATCAAGATTGCCCCGCTCGATATCTTCATGAGGGCGCACATTCATAAACCAGGGAAGTAGCGGACCTTTAGCAACAATAGACTCTCTTTTATCTGTTGAATTAATTACCACTTCCTTCTCGACAACTTTAATTTTTTCAGGAAAAAAACTAAGCCTAAGATTTTTGATCTTTTCACCCACTTCGTCCATTCCAACAAATTGTAGAATACGTACCATGGTTCCCAGGGCACGAATTGCATCGTCCAGTTCAATGTCGTGGTTATGAGCCCAGTCATTTCTTACCAGGGAGATCTCTTCAAACCAGGTAGGCAGCATTCCCGTTTGCCTCTTGAAATCTTCCCGGAAATACTGTTTATTATCAATAACAAACTGTTTCAGGTGGCCAAAATCAATCAGTTCTTTTGGTGATTTCCCTTCCAGGAGGCCATTGTCCCAGACTTTTTTATGAAACGGGCTTAAACTCTGAGCATATATGAGTCCCCAGTCATCGGGATAATTAAAACTCATTTTTTCGATTATATACAGGCGGATGGCATCCAAAAAGCTGGTTAATGCTTCATCTAATTGTTGCCGTTGCGTTTTATTGATTGACATGATATTTAGTTGATTTAAATTCAAAAAGTTATTTTATATCCAAAATTCTCCTGATGAATAAATATTTCCGGGTGTGGAATAAAATGGCCTTTAAAATCATTTTTTTCTTCTTCCTTCATTTTAATGATTCTTATAATTCCAAACTACCCTGTTCGGGTTTTTCATGTTTACTGCGTTGTGCATCGCGGACAAGGCTTTCCTTATTGTCCATGAGCCCGGAGAGCTGTTTGTGATCGTCGCAGCCGGGAGTTAAAACCTCGGCCACAGCAGTGCACACCCGCCAGAATGCCGTATCTATTGATGGAGCCACTTGCCCCAGGTATTCCACCAGGTTCTGGCGATTACCTAACTGGTAAAGCGACATGGCCTTGTGTATTTTATCAATCATGTACGCATCGGCCTGTATGCCCAGTTTCTGGTTTGACTTACAGCGGGCTCTGTACCCCGAAAGGCTCTCTTTATTGCCCGAAGTTTCGAACACATGGTTGTTGTGCAGCTCGGCCACTTCCACTGATAAGCCCACCTGGGTAATGCGCATAACATCGTCGTGTTCAGTTTGGGTGAAGCCGAACTGGTTGAGCCAGCCGATGTAAAATTTGGTAACCTCATCGGTGTCGATATCGCTTATGATGGTATTGAATGCCGCATCGCGGGCCAGCTCCAGCAGTTCACTGACGGTTACCTGTGTGCCGTCGGCTTTTTCCACGGTTTTGTATTCGCCAAACTCACTTACAGCTTTGCCAAAACAGGCGGTTAACAAGTCGGCACCACGGAAACCGTTGGCATACAGTTCACCTACTTCGCGTTTAATGCGATTTTCAATTTTAACTTTTACCTGCTTAAATCCTGCGTAGCCTTCCGGAATGTTGGGCCGGCAGGAAACGGTGACAGATGACGCCAATGCCAGTTTTTCCATTGCAATCATCCGGTTACCCATTTCAGAATCAAAAGGCCAGCTTCCCATAATATTCATTTTTGAACCCAAAATTGAATTAACCAATGTTGTCCAGGCTTCTGTACTTTGATGCGCAAACATGATGCTGACCAATCCCGAAGTTTGTTGCTCGATGGCTGAAAAAATCTCTTGTAGTTTTTTCTCGAAATGCTTTTTGGCATTATCCAAATTGCCTTCATGGTGATGTTTCAACGCAGTACATTCCTCTGTTTTTGGGGTTTGTGGCGTGGCAAAATTAAAGGGAAAAACATCACCCAATGTTCGTTTCAGCCAGACATAAAAAAAGTCAGCTAAATCAGCGTAGGCAATGGCATCGTAATAGGGCGGGTCTGTAATTACTGTACTTAAATATTTTCGTTTGAACTGATTCATTTCTCCACTTGAAGTATGGTTGCAATTTACAGGGAAAATATTATTCTCGTTGTATATGTATCTTGAAAGCCATGCTAAGTGGTTGGATGCACTTCCAGTAGAACTGCTAAATGGATTTGATTCAGGGTAGTCAAAAATCATTGGAATGGCTTGTCTGGCAAAAGGTGTTTCAATTTTCTCTCCAGGGACATTCCATCGTCCAAACGTATTATTGACCATTGCTAATCTGTCTATCCAAATCCCCAAATACGTCATCACTCCCTTTTGGTAATTGGTAAGTTCTCCATTTTTTTCCAGGAATCTTTTATCCTCTCAAGCTGATTGACAAAGGTTTGCATCGCCAAAAGCTGACGATGGGAGAACATTTGACCAAAGTTATCAATTCCCCAACCTGGTGTATTAAAATTCCGGTTATTGCCAACTTGCATTTTATCAGTAGGCCTGTAGGCCTCAATATCCTCTGGTATCTCTATCGAGTTTAATTCAATTTTCGTAGGCAATCTGTATGACTTTTCCCTTTCACCATCTTCAATTACTGCAATTAGTCTTTGTGATGTAAGACCTTTTTTAAATTGCTGTTTTAAAGTCTTAATATCAGTACTATTTCCGCAACAAGGGCAATTCATATTACCTCTTACCAGCCAACCTTCTTGGTCAATTTCCCCCGTTTTTATTTCAAAGTTGATTTCTGTATCATTAATAATAGGATTCAGATGTACTTTTTTTCCTGTTTTATTGGCCAGGTAGAATTGCTTCAATAAAGGAACTTCAGCCCGGCAACTGGGGTTGGAGCAGGTCCCAACATGCGCCCAATAGTAGGCAATGGGTTTTCTCCCGTTCACTTCGGGATAATAGTGCCCTATCTCTTTTTCAGCCCCGGCAAGCATTTGGCGGGCATAATATTCCACATCGAAGGCCAGCCGGTTTTTAATAAAGATGAACTGCGCATTCTTAATTTCAGTATGTTTAGAAACTGCATCGTCATATCCTTCCAGTTCAGAGATTTTATTGAATCCGTAATCAATAGTGGGTTCAGCCACTATTTTTCCCGGTTGTTCATAGGCAAAAACAGGGTATTGTTTTAAAAACAGGTTTCGGGTAAATATAATTGGTTTGCCATATTTCTGCGGGTACTCCACACTTCCACGCTGGATGATGTGCGCCACAGGATTGATGTCGTTTCCGTATGTGCAGCAACCGAGCCGGGCTGCTTCCAAAGGTATAGCACCACCACCGGCAAATGGGTCGAACACACGTGGCATATAGTTAAAATAGTCCTCAATGGCATCGTGCAAGGCTTTTTCCTTGGCCTTAATTTCATCGGTTTCCAGGTGACGGTCGGGAGTTGAATAGAGGTCAGCTTCGGCAGTGGTGATGGCTTGCCAGAGGGCGTCGTATTTTGTTTCGAGTTTCAGCAAATCGGGCAACTTTTCACCTCTCTGTCCTCCTGCGTCGGACATCTCCCCCAGGGGGGAGAATCTCTCCGCACCATTTTCGGAAGTATTATGAGCGATAAAGATGAGTTTTCGGGCGATGCCGATGATTTTCGGGTTGTTTTTGTTTTCCCATTTGATAAGGGAGCCATTGGAAAGCTGGTTTTTGGATGGCGTGGTTTTGCCGGTTTTTTCGTTGGTCACATATTCGTCGGAGAATTTGCCGATGAACATGAGTAACCGGTTACGCAGATTGTCCTGCATGGGGTCGATGGCAGCGGTGTGAGGAATATCCTCGTAAGGTTTATACTCCTTACCTGCCAGGTATTTGGCCACAGCCTGTTTAAATGGTTGTGGGCAGTTTGCATCCAGCGGGTCAGGCACAAGGCTGGCAAACACCACCGCACGGCATACAGGTAAAGGCCTGCGTGCCCACCACAAATGCAGAGTTGAAATATGCCCGTGGCGAATGGATTTGTCGCGCACACTTTCAGCCGATACCTCTTTAACAGGCATAGCTACTTCAATAAGTTTTTTCGGTTCCGTCATGATTGCTGTATCCCCAGTAATATCAGTTTAAATATATGTTTTATCATTTTAATATCTTCAAAATAGGCCTTATTATAAAAATAACGGCTGATTTTTCCTACTTCCTGAATAACCTCATTTTCCAGGATATTGGCTATATAACTTTTCAGAGAATCGTGTTCTTCAAGTAATCTTCCTATATCATACCCGGCAAGCCATGCTCCGGCTTCTATTGTATAATGTGCTTCACTGAATTTATCCATTATATCCGGTAGAATATTGTAAAACCTTTCATCGTTCAGTTCAAAATAATGAATCAAAATATCGTGAATATCGTCGAGGTCTTTGATGCGTTCCGGTTTTTCATCGAATGAAATAAGTTTCAGAATAATAATACCTTCCAGTGGCGTAACCTGTACAGTTGTTTCTTCATCCAGCTTCATTTTGGAAGGCTCAGTTAGTACCTCTTTCAATCCTATCACTGAAAGTTCCGTTTTTCGATCGGTGAACCTTACAGTTCCTTTTTCTTCCACTTCACCAAATGGGAGCAAGTCAACCACGGTATTTGTTAGATCGTGTATTATCCGGTAAGGTTCAATTACTTTTCGAAATCCTTTTTTCAGTAATAAATTTAGTAACTCCTCATATATATTCATGTCAGGCAACATAATTGCAAAGTCAATATCGGCTGTACCCCTGCCTGGTTTAATACCCTGCTCAGCCAGATGAAAATGTCTTGCTTGTGCACCGATAAGATATAACGGAATATTTAACTTTTTACAGGAATCATCCACAAGGTTAAATACCTCTTTAAACCAGGGTGTCAGCTCTTTAAAACTCATTTGCAAGATATTTTTCCCAAATCATTTGGGCTGTTTCATAGCATCTGTTGTCTCCTGTATTCATTAGATCCACGTAAACTAAAAGTGGATGCACTGTTTTTTGTTTTTGTTGGTCTGCTGTATCCCAAAATGCCTTGAAAATTTTAACGTTTCCATTTGGGTCAGGTATTAAATTGTAACTCCTCATTAATTCGGTTCGTGTATTATTAGTATATAAAGTCAGTTCTCCGGGCCGGAGGTAATCAGTTAGAATATCGCCTGCAGGTTCCCCGCCCCAAAAGGTATTTTCATCTAATTGGATTTCACGGTAGTGAATAAAATTTTTTTCATCGGCAAACCTGAAATGGCCTAATCCAAGAGCGGGCTGTAATGTTACAGCATAGGCTTTCATCCATTTATCAAGTAATCCCTGTTTGTTGTTTAACATTTTTTGGGTACGATCAATTTTTAATAAAAAATTTTCCTTTTGCAGGCCGTGGGTTACATTGCTGATATTTCCGAGTCCGGTACCTGTTTTTTTTGCAATTTTTCGTTGGGGTTCATTGAGCCAGGTTTCCTCTGTCAGATAAAGATAAACCACTTTAAGTCCTGTTTTTGTGAATGCTCTGTTGCCTGTTTCTTTTGCCAAATTAAAGGGTTTATTGGCATCAATCAAAATCAAGCAGTTTTCATGATTGATGAATATGTTACCATTTATTTCAAGATATGCAATATTTCTTTTTCGCAATTCAGCTTTAATTTTTGGCCGCAAATAATGTACAACCAACAAAAATGGTTTTTTATTTTTGGCAACAGTTTCCAAATTGGGAAGTTGGTGCTCCAGGATTTCCTTTTTAATTTCGATATTAAAAAGTATTTCCCGATTTTTGAAAGTCAGCTTTAGTTGTCCCTCTGTTTCTAACAAAGGATTGTCTTCCCAAACGAAATGAACACCAATTTCATTCGGGATATTTTCTAATGCAGCATGTAAAACTTTCTGATTTTCCATGTTCATAAAATATTAATGCTCACGCATACATGAACAAACAAAAATAATGAACAATTTTTATTTTAATAGTATTTTTTTCCATTCTTTTTCAGACAAGAAATATTGAACTCCCTTCGATTTTTGTTCAAATTTTTTCGGCGCCGGTCTGAAACGGTACCAATTACCGGTTTAAAATGATACCACCCTTTCAAGACACATGTCAAGATAAGAAAATTAATAAAAAGACATAACTTATTTAACAAAATATAATT
>Ga0068712_1004503_pt1 | contig 11731 bp, 7 predicted proteins | sample MTBAKSrepl1MetaG_FD_62987 | JGI IMG/M metagenome (GOLD analysis project Ga0068712, IMG submission 62987) | Enrichment culture microbial communities from Arthur Kill intertidal strait, New Jersey, USA, that are MTBE-degrading - MTBE-AKS1... | ecosystem: Environmental > Aquatic > Marine >... | reverse complement strand
TCATAAAGATCACTACCAGGAAGGTGCCGATTAAACCGGAGATCAAACCCTTGTGGATGGAGTCCGCGCCCAGGGTGGGGCCCACGGTGATGTTCTGGACGATCTTGACGGTGGCCGGCAGGGCCCCGGCCCGGAGCACGATGGCCAGGTCATGGGCCTCTTCCGAAGTGTAGGAGCCGGTGATCTGACACTTGCCGCCGCCGATGCGCTCCTGGATCACCGGCGCAGAGCGCACCACCCCGTCCAGGATGATGGCCAGGCGGCGCTTGACGTTCTCCCCGGTGATGCGGCCGAACTCCGCGGCCCCCCGGCGGTTGAAGTCCACGGAGACATAAGGTTCGTTATAGTCGCCGATACGCACCGATGCGCTTTTGATGGCGTCGCCGGTGAGGAGGACCTTCTTTTTGAGCAGCAAGGGTTTGCTGGTCAGGCGGCCGGTCTCCCGGTCGATACTCTTTTCGATATAGATTTCATCATCCGGGGGAATCTTATCCGCCAGGGCCCGGTTGAGTTCTTCCCGGGTATAGCCGAGTTTCAGCTTCCCTTGCTTGACGGCCTGTTCGATCAACTCCGGCAGATTGAGGCTGGTCTGGTCGTCCACCAGCTTGAATTCCAGTTGCGCGGTCTTGCCGATCAAGTCCAGGGCCCGCTGGGGGTCCTGGATGCCGGGGAGCTGCACCACGATCTGGGTGGCGCCCTGGCGGACGATGACCGGCTCGGTGACCCCGAACTGGTCGATGCGGTTGCGCAACACCTCCAGGCTCTGGTTTAGGGTCTGTTCCTGGAGGCGCTTCAATTCGTCGGGCTTGAGGCTTAAGGTGTATATCAGGGTCCCGTCCTGGCGTCGAGGTCCCTGGACTTCCAGTTGGGGGAATTCTTCTTTCAGCAGGTTTTGCAAAGGCGACTGTTCATCGGCATTGAGCAGGGTGAGGGGCAGGGTTTTCTTGCTGACGTCCCCCATCTTGGCGGCCACGCCCTTTTTCTCTATCATCTCCTTGAGTTCCGGGGTGGCCCGGTTCAAGGCGTTGGAGACGGCGGAATCCATGTCCACTTCCAGGACCAGGTGCATGCCGCCTTTCAAGTCCAGGCCCAGGTTGAGGCCCTTGCTTACGTGCTTTTGCCACCATTCCGGCAATTCCACGGGGAAAGAGGGGAGGACAAAAAGGAGGGCAAGGAGGGTGAGAATAAAAAGGAATAAAAATTTCAGACGGACCGATCGCAACATAAACCCATCTCCTCAGGGCGGCCGCATGGGGAAATGGCCGCAAGGATGTTATCATTGGGAACCCTGATATGCTGCCGGTGGAAGTCAAGATTACCGGCGAAACTGAACCTTTCCAGCGGTTGTTTAACCAACCCAGGAACAGCGCGAAGCAGGGTTCGGTCTCTGACCGACTGTATATCACCGATGTCACCAATATGACCGCGAAGGTTGATCTATCCCGCCTGAAGGAGAAATAACGGGATGACCATGATGGTGGCCAGTATGTGGACCGCAACTTTCCCGAGATGGACACCCATTTCGGCCGCAGACCCCGAAAGAAGGGGTTTACGGTTACAGAAACCATGTAGTTCAGACGCCGACTCTGAGTTGCTTGGTTAAGAAAGCCTTTAAGGAAGAAGGCAGATGAGGGGGGGAAGTGATTTACAAGGGGGGGCCGCCGGAACTGCACAGATGGCTGCAAAGGATTATTTTTCCGACATGCGGTACCTCAGCTGTCACTGACTGGTATTGGGAATACCTTGACATCATCAGCAAGTACGTGACCAGCAGGGCAACCATTAAATTGCGCCGTCCAGAGTCACTCTTGCGGAGTTGCTGATCGGCTCGGTGGTTGGCAGCAACCGAAGTCAAGAGGTAATCGGGCGCGCTAGATTTATAATTGTCGATAAACCCATCGCCGGCCGCGTCGACCAGCAAAATAAGCACCACGAGAAAAAAGATCAGCCTTTTCATTTTCGGCCTTGCGGTTATCGATGCATTTATTTGCGTATAAAGCTAGCCTTTTGTTTGTGTTGCAAGTAGCAAAATTACTGAAGAAGATTCACCTATTTGCCCAAAATATAACATGGATTCCAGGACCAGGCAAGAATGATTTGATCCGAGATTATGTTGCAGTCTTGACCACTGGAATAAACAGCACGCCAAAGAAACCAGTTCACCTTTGACATGGCCATCAAAGGCAATCCGTTTCTGCTTGCCGCAACCCCGGGACTCGATCGAATCCAGATCGATATCACCTAATCCCGCTTCCTTGATCTTCGTCTTTAACAGGTCTCCCCGGCCCGGGGAAGGGCAGCCTTTAGGGCCTCTCCCGCTGATTCGTAATTAGCCTCACTTTATTGTATGTAAATTTTTCGAACTAAACCTTCAGGCAAGCTGACTGAACCGACATCGCAATCAAAAACTTGATGACACCTCTTACATTCAAGGGTGATTAACATTCACACTCCATCATAACCGATTTGGGTAAACAAGGATTAGGAAGGATTGCTTAAAAACATCATACCATTGTAGATCGGAAGGACACCGGAGGTGTGATAAGGCAGCTTATTCTTCGTCTTGGCAAGGGCTGGTCTGTTTAATAAACAGGCGCACTGGCTGGAAACACTTTTTTCATCAAAGAAAGGCTTTCATCAAATGGTGAAAATGGCTAATTTAATGAAAAAGTGATTGGCAAGAGAAGTTATGAAAACTTGATAATAAGGCGCGAGCAATCCTTATTACTTTCCGCAAACGTCTTTTTTAAAAGATAAAGCCCCTTTCTTTATTGAAGGCAGAGCACTTCAAGTTTGGAACTTGACTTTAGTCCTTATTAAGGGATATTATTTCTTAGGGAGCAATTAAGATGAAAAAGAAGAATGCTGCTATCAGCCGTCCCGAGGCCGTAGTTTACGCCCGGGTATCTTCCAAGGAACAGGAGAAAGAAGGTTATTCTATCCCGGCCCAGTTAAAACTGCTTAACACCTATGCCGTGGACCAGGGCTACCGGATAGTCCAGGAATTTGTAGATGTTGAAACAGCAAAGAAAACGGGCCGCCCAGGGTTTAATTCCATGGTCGACTTCTTTAGGAAACAACTAAAAAGTAAATCACCCAAAGAGCCTTGCCGCATTCTTTTAGTAGAAAAAACTGACCGTCTTTACCGTAACTTAAAGGACTGGGTGACTATTGATGATTTAAATCTGGACATCCATTTTGTGAAGGAGAACGTTGTTCTTTCAAAGGATTCCCGCTCCTCAGAAAAGTTTATGCACGGCATCAAAGTATTGATGGCCAAAAACTATATTGACAATCTCTCCGAAGAAACCAAGAAAGGAATGCTGGAAAAGGCCGAGCAAGGAATATTTCCTTCATTCGCTCCTTTGGGCTACATCAATGTAGAATGTGGAGGGAAGCGCATTATTCAGATAGACCCAGAGATGGCACCATTCGTCAGGCAACTTTTTGAATGGTATGCCACGGGCAACTATTCCCTTTTTGAGGTAAATCAAAAGATTCAATCAGAAGGGTTCGGATACCGCAAGACTGGCAGGAAAATCCCCAAGAGCGTTGTCCATAAATTATTGACTAACCCCATATACTACGGGGATTTCATCTGGGACGGAAAGCATTATCACGGTATACATGAGCCCATAGTGAGCAAGGAACTTTTTGATCGGGTCCAAGAGGTATTAGTCGAAAAGGGGCGCCGGCGGACACGTCAGCAAAAGCATCATTGGGCCTTCCAAGGATTGGTTTCTTGTGGACACTGTGGTTGCGCCCTCGTGGGAGAGTTAAAGAAGGGGCGGTATATCTATTATCATTGCACCGGGTACAGGGGAAAGTGCCCTGAAAGATATGTGCGAGAAGAGGAATTAGCGGAGCAGTTTGGTGAGGCCTTAAGAGCCCTCAAGCTGGACGGCGAGGTGCTTTCCTGGATATTAACCGCCTTGAAAGGCAGCCATAAAGACGAAAAACGTTACCACGACGAGATTATCGGCAATCTCCAGAAACAATATTCAAAGCTCCAGGATCGTCTTGACGCCATGTATATTGACAAACTGGACGGGAAGATCGCCCAGGAATTTTATGACCGGAAAAACGAAGAATGGCGGAGAGAGCAGGCGGAGATTTTACGGAAAATCGAGAAACACCAAAATGCCAACACCGCCTACCTGGAAGAGGGCACCCGCATTCTCGAACTGGCGCAACATGCTGTTCTTCTTTATGAAAAGCAGGGCATGCCCGAAAAACGCCGTTTGCTCAATTTTGTACTTTCGAACTCCACTTGGAAGGATGGCAGACTCATCCCCGGTTACCGAAAACCCTTTGATTTACTGGCAGTTACCAATCTGGCCTACCAAAAGGAAAAGGCCCTCTCTCCTGCGAAAGACGGCCTTTTTGAGATCTGGCTCCCCGGGACGGACTCGAACCGCCGACCAAGTGGTTAACAGCCACCCGCTCTACCTGCTGAGCTACCGGGGAAGGTTTTTGGCTGGGGGACTAGGATTCGAACCTAGATAGGCAGATCCAGAGTCTGCTGTCCTGCCGTTGGACGATCCCCCAAGTGCACTATAATTTATATGCAGGCCGCAGACTTTTGTCAAGGAATTGCCCTTTTTTCCCCGGACCGGAAAAAACCGGGAATTATCGCGGGCGGCAAGGAGCGCGGTCAAAAAGCCGCTTCCCGTGTGAGAAGCGGCGCGGCCGTTACCAATGACACTCCTATTTCGAGGGTCCGGGAGGCCTAGAATCCGGGAAGAAGTTGATTTTTAAGCATTTTCCGCCTATCCTGCCTTCCGGGAAAAGGGTTGCCTGCGAGAATCCGGAAAAAGGTTTTTGTCGATGGCTAAAGGCAGGGCAGGTGGATTGACGGGATTGGCTTTCATAAATGCGAGGATAATCTTTCCCCTGGCCGTGGTGTTAGTGGCGGCGGTGTGGCTTCCTACCCCGGCCCTGGCCCAAGCCCTGCAGCCATTAAACGGTCGGTATCCCCCTGCTTACTCTTCCAAAACCTCCCAGTGATGCTCAAAGGAGCGGTCTCCCGGGATGTACTGGTGGCTGTAAGTCTTGCCCCGGCCCAGCCGGGCGTTGACCTTCCAGAAGCGCAGGTGCAGGGCCGGGACCAAGGCGGGCGCCCCCTCGCCGGTCCCCGGCAACCAGACTTCCTTTTCCTCGATGACCTTCCAGATCGTGCGGTGGCGCCGGTGCCGCACTTTTTGGCCCACCCGGGGCAGGTTCAGGGTCTCCCGCAGGACCTTGAAGCGGTAGACGTTGACTTCGTCCTTTTCCAGGACCCGCTCCCCCATAATGGATATGGCAATGGCGCCGATGGGCGCGGTGGCCAGGATGGAGAGCACCGCCACCGCCAGGATGACTTCGCCCCCCGGAACCCCGGCCTCCATGGGGATGGCGCCGATGGCCGCCTGCACCGTGGCCTTGGGGATGTAGGAGACCACGCAAAACATTTTTTCTTTGAAGTCGAGGCCCGCGCCCAACACCGAAAGATACGTGCCCACGGAGCGGAAGGCCAGACCGATGGCGATCACCGCCAATCCCGCCAGGCCTGCGTGCCAGGCCACCTGCAGGTTCACCTGGGCCCCCACCAGCACAAAGAGCAGTAGTTCGGCAAAAACCCAGATGCGCTTAAGTTTTTGGGAGATGAGATGGGCCAGGCCCTGGTCCTTTTCCAGGATGACGAAGCCCAGGGCCATGACCCCCAGGAGGCTGGCGATGGGCAGCCATTTGTGGGCCAGGTCCTCCACCCAGGTGAGAATGATGGCCACTCCCACCACGATGATGGTGCGCCGGGGGCTGGTGAAGTCGTACTTACCGAAAACCTTATAGAGCAGATACCCCGGAATCAGCCCCACCAGGATGCCCAGGGCAATGGAGATGGGGATGCTGCCGATCTGCCAGAGGTAGTTGACCGCCTGGCCTTTCTCCAGGGCCAGGAGGATGGTGAAGATAACGATGACGAAGACGTCGTCGATGGCGGAGGCGGCCAGGGTCAGGGTGGGGATGCCCTTCTTGGCCCCTTTGCCCCGTTCCATGAAGTCGATCATTAAGGGCACCACCACCGCGGGGGAGACCGCGCCCAAAATGGAGCCCAGGATGGCCGCTTGCAGGGGGGTAAGGTCGAGGAAAAAAGGGGCTACCAACACCACCCCGGCGATCTCGAAGAGCGCGGGGACCGAAGACATCAAGACGGCGGGGCGGGCGGTGCGGTTCAGGGTGTCTTTGTGCAGTTCGAACCCGGCCCGGAGCAGGATAACAATCAAGGCGATTTTGCGAAAATCGGCGGAAACCGCCATCATTTCCGGCTTAAGCAGGCCCAGGACATGGGGCCCCACCAACATGCCCACCAACAACATACCCACCAGACCCGGCATCTTCAAGCGGCGAAAGAGATAATCCGCAGCCAACCCCAGGATGATGATGATCGCCAGAGAAATCGCCATAAGGCCTCCAGAGGGGAGCAGGCCGATAAAAAAAGCTCCTGATCGCCCACAGCAAGATCAGGAGCCATCAGCTTTTCAGCGGTTCGGATGAATGAAGTTCACCCTGGCGGACTCCATCGCCTTATCAAATTTAGATTATTGGCAAAGCTTTGGCGGTTGTCAAGTGGCGCCACTTTTTCCCGGTGAAATTTATTTGAATCTTGAAAATCCTAATAATATAATTAATATATTAACATTGAGGCGATGAAGTCCGCCATAACTGCCCCGCTTTTGCAGGGGCTGATGACTTCTGTCCATTTTGGGGGCAGAAGTTTTTTTTCGCCCCGCATAAGGAGCGAATCCATGGGGACTTACCGGGAACTCCAGGAAAACCTGGAGAAGCAACTGCGCCATTTGACCGGGTTTCCGGAACTAAATGGGCCCCATCTGCAGCGCCTGCTGGACAAGTTGCGCTTAAACCGCTTCAACCTGGTGATCCTGGGCGCGTTCAAGCGGGGGAAAAGCACCCTCATCAACGCCCTGCTGGGAGAGCCGGTTCTGCCCACCGCCATCGTGCCTTTGACCTCCGTGGTCACCATCCTGGGCTACGGGGAAAATCTTACCATCCAGGTCCATTTTCACAACGGCCAAACCCGGGAAATCCCCCGGGAAGAACTGGTGGACTACATCACTGAAAAGGGCAACCCCCGTAACCGCAAAGGCGTCCGGGAAGTAAAGATCGCCTATCCTTCCCCTTACCTTATGGATGGGGTGCAGATCATCGACACCCCCGGAGTAGGGTCGGTATACAGCCACAATACCGAGGTAGCTTACAACTACCTGCCCCAGGTGGACGCGGCGGTCTTCGTGGTCACCGTGGACCCGCCTTTGTCTGCGGCGGAGCAGGAATTCTTGCACGATATCCGGGAATACGTCCATAAGCTCTTTTTTGTCCTCAACAAAATCGATTACGTGGACGAGGCCGAACGCCGGGAAGCCCTGGATTTTACCTCGGGGATGCTGCAAGAGAGTTTGGCCGCGGACCATGTCACTATCTTTCCCCTCTCCGCCAAGCTGGCCCTCGAGGCCAAAACCAACGGCCACCCGGAATTTCTGGAGGCCAGCCTTCTGCCGGCCTTCGAAGAGCACCTGCGCCGGTTTCTCTATCAGGAAAAGGGGCGGGTCCTCTTATTTTCCTGCCTGCACGGGGCCTTGAAGGCCCTCACCGACTCCACCCTGTCCCTCAAAGTGGAGCGACAGGCCGGGGCCTTGTCCCTCGCGGAACTGGAAGAAAAGAGCGCCCGCTTCGAGGGGGAGTTGCAAGGGCTGGAGAAGGAACGGGAGATGTCCCTGCTAGTGTTGGAGGGGCGGATCAAAGGGCTGGTAACCGCGCTGGATGCCGACCTGGAAGGCTTTAAGCGGGAGACCACCGCCCGCCTGCGCCTGGAGGTGGAAGCGGCCTTTCAGCAAAAAAGCCGCTCTGCCCTGGACCTCAGAAAAGAGATGGAAGAGTTCTTGTTCGCGGCGCTCCGGGACGTGTTCACGGTCTGGCGGCGCCAGGAAATAGAAAAACTGGCCCAAAGTCTGGCTGACACCCACCAGGATTTCGCCAGCCGCATCAACGCCATCCTGGAACGCCTCACCCAATTGACCGCCCGCATCTTTGCTTTTTCTTTGCGGGACTTCGAAGCCGAAACCGTTTTTACCGAAAAAAGTCAATTCTGGTTCAAATTTAAGGAAGAGCCGGTGGGATTGGAGATTTTGCAGATGACCGTTACCTCCCTTCTACCCCGGGCCCTGACCAAGGGTTTGTTACTGAAGAAGTTATTGGAAAATGTCACGGAACTGGTGGATAAGCATTGCGGCCGATTGCGCTATGATTTTCACCTGCGCCTGGGGGAGATCGCCCGGGAATTCCGGCAAACCTGGCTGGCCAAAATGGACGAAACCATCCAGAGTATCCGCCAGGCCCTGGAACGGGTCCGGATCCAGAAGCAAGTCCGGGCCGAGACTACGGCCACCCGGACGGGAGAGTTGGATCAGCGCCTGGCCGCCGTCCTTAAAGCCGAAGGAGAACTGCTGGCTCTAAAGGAACGGATCGCCGCGTCCGGGGATTGATCCCGGGTTCGATTAAAATTGGATGATTATGGGGGTGATCATCGTCACCTATCTTGAAACTAAAAAATCGCGTCTTATTTTTTAAAATAGATAATTGCCCAATCTCTCCTGAGATGAGGAGGCGGCCATGAAAGATTACGAAGAAATCACCAAGAAAAAGGGGTTACCTGAAGTCGGACAGACGGTGCGCAGCAAGAAATACGGCACTATTTGGCGAGCTATGGAAAAACGGGAGGTTTGGCAAAACATTGATCCTGACCCCAAAACCGGTGAACCCCGGATGGTTCCGGCCATTTACCTCGCCTACTGGCGGGTCAAGGAAGGGGTGCCCCCGGGCGTGGGGAAGATGATGGGGTATTTATATACCCTCTATGACAACACCTTTGAGGCGAATTGGGAAATTGTGCCCTGAGCAAAGCTTACTTTTTCTTAAGCCTTGCTGCCCCTGGGGGGCCGCTGCCGGCGGCCTCCCGGCAGTTTCGACGCGACCAGCCACCTTTCCCGACCAGAGGATAAACCTGTAAAATCTTCCCTCTCCCACCTTTCTTTTTCTTTATTGCCCCGCCCATAACGTTATATACTCTGTCAGGCAGTTGCTGAGCCTGCAGTTATCCCTTTGATCTCTGGGGGCTTTCCCGATGAGCATCCGCACCCAGCTACTGCTGTCCTATCTGGTCCTGATTCTGCTGCTGACCGCGGGTCTCTGGGCCGTGGCCGACCGGGTCCTGGAGAATATGACCCAGGGCAACCTGAAGTTTTCCGAACAAGGGGCCATGGCCATCTCCTCCGCCGACTTCCAAACGGCGCAGAAGATTCTCACCGCTTATGGGGAATACATCGTCAAAGATAAAGCCCGGGACGTGGCCACCGAGCTGGCTCATGTGCTGGCAGGGCGGAAGACCTTTAATTACAAGGAGCTGCGCCGGGACCCCAAATTACGCGCCATTGCCCTACAAACCATTTTTACCCCCCAGGGCCCGGCGGGCTATACGGATTTATACGACCGCCACGGGTATATCCTCTTTCATCCCGACCCGAACGTGGAAGGCCGCAATCAGCTGGATTGGGAGAAGCAATTCCCGGAAACCACCGCTTTGATCAAACGTTCTTTTAAGGAAGACAATGTAAGCGGTTATTTCACTTTCTTCGATAAAGAGAAGAAAGAAAAGCAGCGATACTCGGTCCGGATTCACGTGCCCGGCACTCCCTTCATCGTCGCCGCCATTGTCAACATTGATGAATATTTTCTCCCCACCCAAAGAAGGATGCAAAAGGCCTCCAAGGAAATCATCGCCCAGGCGGACCAAGCCATTGCCAAGCATGCCCTGGAGATGGAAGGGACGGTCAAGATGGCGGGGCTCCTCGCCGGAGTTTTCTTTTCCCTGGTTGCCGGACTGTTCGGGATCTATTTTGCCGCCTCCATTTCCCGGCCCCTGCGGCGCTTGCAAAAAGGGGTGAAGGAGGTGGGGGAAGGAAACTTTGCCGTGGCCGTCCCTGAAAAAGGCGCCAGAGAAGTGATGCGACTGGCCCACGCCTTTAACCTGTTGGGGGAAAAGCTCTCCGATTACATCGCCAAGCGGGATTTTATCCGGGACACCTTTGGCCGCTACGTCACCCAGGAAGTGGTGAAAAGGCTCCTGGAATCAGATGAAGCCCTGGCCCTGGGAGGGGAGATCCGGGAAGTCTCCGTGCTGATTTCCGATTTGCGGGGTTTCACCGCCTTGACCGCGGACATGGAACCGGCAGAGGTGGTCACTTTTCTTAACCGCTACCTGGGTAAGATGATCGACATTCTCACAGACTACCGCGCGGTGATCGACGAAATCATCGGGGACGGTCTTCTGGCCTTTTTCGGCGCGCCCGAACCCATGGAGGATCATCCGGTCAAAGCCGTGGCCTGCGCCCTGGCCATGCAGGCGGCCATGGAGGAAGTCAACGCCTTAAACCGGGCCGACGGCCTGCCCCACCTGGAGATGGGCATTGCCGTGAATACCGGGGAGGTGGTGGTGGGCAACATCGGCTCCGAAAGAAGGACCAAATACAGCGTGGTGGGGGCCCACGTGAACATGACCAGCCGCATCGAATCCTATGCGGTGGGTGGGCAGGTCCTCATCGGGGCCGCCACTTTTGCCCGTGTGCATAACCTCATCGACCTGGGGGAGACCATGGAGGTAAAATTAAAGGGGGTGCCGGGTAAAACCACTCTTTACGAGGTGACGGGCATCGGCGCCCCCTATGATATTCATCTGCCGGAGCGCTATGAAACCCTGACGCCCCTGGCCGAGAAAATCCCCGTCCACTTACAGCGCATCAGTGAAAAAGTGGTCATCAGCGAAACCGATGCCTGGATCGTCCAACTTTCGGAAACCACCGCCCTGCTGACCCTGGAAGGAGAACTGGGGGAATGGGAAGACATCCGCCTGCTGCTGTTGGACGCCGCCGGGCAGGAAAATCCGGAGCGGCTTTACGGCAAAGTCACCGCGGTCAAAGCCGGCGAAGGCCGCCACCAGGAAGCCCAAATCCGCTTTACCTCGGTCTCCCCCCAGATTTATCCCCTGATCCGGGCAGCCATCGGCTTGGCTTAGCCCCAGGTTGATCGATCCGGCGGGGATCAGGCCCGCAGCAGAGTCTTCCCCGCTCATGGGTCCCCGGCCCTCCTTTCCTTAGTATCGATGCGTCTAAGGATTTTCCCCCCATTGACGATCAGGATAAAGAGAGCTATTCTCCGGACCAGGCCCATGCGTAAGATTCTTTTGTTTTTCTTAATAGCTCTGCTGATTAACGCCTCCTGCCTGCCGGCCCGGGCCGGGGAGGCGGTCTTTTTTATCCCCCAGTGGCTGCCCCAGGCCCAGTTTGCCGGCTATTACACGGCTTATGAGAAGGGTTTTTATAAAGCCCGAGGCCTTGAGGTGAAGATTCTTAAAGGAGGGCCGGATTTCCCGGTCTCGGAATTATTGGCCGACGGCCAGGCCGATTTCGGCACCATGTTCCTGACCACCGCCATCGTCAAACGGGCCCAGGGCTATAAGTTCATCAATATCGGCCAGATGGTGCAACGCTCGGCCCTGATGCTGGTGGCCAAGAAGTCCCGGGGCATAAAGACGCCTGCGGATATCCAGAACCAGAGTGTAGGTTTGTGGGGGGCGGAGTTTGCCATCCAGCCCCTGGCCTTCTTCAGGCAACACGGGCTG
>Ga0068712_1004502_pt1 | contig 11733 bp, 10 predicted proteins | sample MTBAKSrepl1MetaG_FD_62987 | JGI IMG/M metagenome (GOLD analysis project Ga0068712, IMG submission 62987) | Enrichment culture microbial communities from Arthur Kill intertidal strait, New Jersey, USA, that are MTBE-degrading - MTBE-AKS1... | ecosystem: Environmental > Aquatic > Marine >... | reverse complement strand
AACTCGGCTGAGTACCGCCGCCGGCTTACCTGCCGCCCACTCTTCTGATCGGTCATGGATCACCTCCGTCAAGCAACTTACTCGCTTAACTCGGTGTCCGCTAAATCTGGGCTGGATCATAGTAGCCCCTTTTCTTTTTTTGAACACCAATCGGGCACTCTCATCTCATCCAGAGCCCAAAACCTCCCGGTAGTGATGTGCCAATGGAAACGATGATGCCACATGTACCCACCAACGGAGGCCATGATAAAAAATCCGTGACCCTTGATAACCCGGTGTACCAGCCGCTTCATAACCCGTTTGATATCCTCGCCTTTGAGGTGGACCGCCCGCAACATGTGGAACTTCGCCTCCCGTTGGAGCAATCACCCCGTGCCTTTGGTCAATCTACCGCATCAGCAGAAATCCCGTGTCCGATGAAAGCTTGGCTCTCTGGAAATCCATCATGATCGAGCGTTTGAAATCCGGCCTTATGGCCTTTCCCCGGCCTTCACCACAATCGGGCACTCCAAAACTTCCGGCCAATTTAAATTTCAGGGATTATATCAATATATTGGCGTGGATTAAGCCAATTTTGACTGTTCGCGCCGCATAACCTGGGATGCGGAGGCTCCAGCAAGTTGCACTACTGCGGCCCAATTTTTTAATTCAACATAATTAAAGTACTTGACAATAACTGAAAAAGCGTAGTTTCATTGCAATACATATTATTACCTAAGGCCAATGCTTTCAGCATATTAAGCCTGCCCCCCCCCAGCAAACACCGGCCAGGTAAACGACTGTTTATTATCAGTAATTAAGCTGCGGGGGCAGTATGGTCAGTTACAAATCAATAAAAATATATTTCGTGCTTTCAATGCTTGCGGGCGCATGTTCGTTTATAGGTACGTTCTATCTTTATTTTTTGAGCAGGGTCTCATTTATTTTACGGTTTCACTCTAGAAGCTATATTAATTGCGTTAATATTTTTTTCGACAATCATCGGTTTCCTTCATTATTGCTTACAATCTTCATCACTTCGCTCAAACCAAAGATCGGATGATATCTCACCAACGACTGCAGCCGCCCTGCGTCTGCTCGCCCTAACCGGCATGAGGCGTAGCGAAGCACTCGGCCTGCGGTGGGACTAGATTAATCAAAATAGTATGGCATGTTTTCAGGCCTATATTTGGGCTTGTGAGGATAGAACCATCATTTAAATTACGGTTTACAGGGTTGTGGGGGTAGATAAATGATAGTTAAAGGTAGTCTTGATGCATTTTCTTTGGCACCAAGATCCGTCTTGGATAGCGGTTCAAATTTTAATAAAATTATGTATGGCCATCAAATAAATAATAATGATATTGAAATTAATGATGGTGTTTGGTTATCCGTTGATACACACGGGGATAATTTAATTTTAGAAAATGACAGATATGGAATGTTCCCTGTATATTACTATACTGAAAAATATGAATCACGATTTTCGAATCGTATTTACAATTTGCTCGATAAAAAATCGCTTATTGAATTGGATGATTCGGCAATAGCCGTTTTTTTAAGACTTGGTTACTATATAGGTGGAGACACACCATTCCGTGAAATAAAAGCGATGCCTCCGAACACTACCGCTGTTCTTGGTAAAGATAGCTTGTTACTGAAAACGAGGAAAGACAGTGTTACCGCAACAGGTACGGGCATGTCTCGTAATGCTGCCATTGATTTTTTTGGAGAGTTATTCCAGCATTCCATTAAAAATATGATTCCGGATTCACCAGAAAATATCATTATCCCACTCAGTGGGGGAAGGGATTCACGTCATATTTTATTGGAGTTAGACCGAATATCAGTCAAACCAAAAGAATGCATAACTGTAAACTATCTACCCTCTGGATCTCCACAAGATACATCCGTAGCTAGACAGTTGGCTAACTCACTCGGAATCCCACATATAATTTTAGATATGGGATCCAGCATAATACGATATTATCAGGAATGCATCGTTAAAACTAATTTACTGTCTAATGAACACGCATGGACTATACCAATGGCGACCTATATAGAAAAAAATAAAATATCAATCGCATATGACGGTATCGGTGGGGATATCTTGTCGGCTGGCTTATATTTAGATAAGCATTTACTTGATTTGTTTGAGAGACATAAGTTTGACTTGCTAGCGAACATACTTTTAGGCGAAGAGGGATATTTACCAAAGATCCTTTCAAAAAAATCATATAAGCGATGGAATAGGGAGCTTGCAATTGAACGTCTTAAAAGAGAGCTAGAAAAATATTTATGTTACCAAAATCCTGTTAGCCAGTTTTACTTTTGGAATAGAACACGTAGGGCGGTTTCTCTATCACCCTGGGTAATATTGGGTAGTAATACTTATGTGTTGGCACCATTTTTAAAAAAAGAGATATATGATTTCCTTTCTAGCCTTCCAGCGTCTTATTTTTTGAGCAAGCAATTCCACACTGAAACGATCCAAAAACTATATCCGAGATATTCAAATATACCCTTTGGTGTTGATGGTAACTCACCGTCACTAAAGTGGCACAAATTGATTACTAGACTTTTTCCTTATTTTTATTCTTCATTAAATTTTACTGCCTGTACACATTTGAATCATTTATTTCCTTGGCCACGACTTTTTAAATCCCTGATAAATATACCATATGGCTCCAGGATACATCAAATTATGGCACTACCTATACATTTATCATATCTTGAGTCCTTGTGCACCCTAGGGTTTTTATGTGCCCCAGGTGTAACTTCCAAGACTCGGTGACCACCGGCACCCTTCTGCATCGGACCAAAGTATCCCTGGTCAGATGGTTTTTGGCTTTCTACCTGTTGGACCCGTGACGCCCTGGGCCTTCCCGGGCTCGCGCAGGGACGGAGCCACGTCTGGGCGGCGGCCAACGACCCTGAGCACCCGGTCGTGGATTTCCTTGTCCCGCCAGTAGAGCAGGCCGAAATAGGCTACCGCCGCCAGTATCACCAGTCCCAAGGAACCCCAACGCAGTTCCAGGTAATAAAAGCTAAACGTGGCCGGCAGCAAGGTGAGGAGAGAGAACCACATCTCTTTGAGGATTACGTTGATGTTTGGCCTCAGCTTGGCCTTGCCCAACCTGAGGATATGGATAAACATCACCAGGCTCACTAAGCCCAGGCTCAGGGACATGATGGTCAGGCTGAGGCGCACGTTTCCCACCAGGCCGCCCAGGCCCAGGGAGAGCAGTGTCACTGTTAGCTGGAGAATGGAGAAGAACAGGCGGGTGCTGGCCCGGCCCACGATGAGGAACAGGCTGGAGATAGGCGCGGTGATGAAGTTCATCAGGGTCCAGAAGGACAGAATCTGGCAGATCACCCCGGCCTCCGTCCAGCGGAAGCTGAACACAATCTCAAAGAAAAGCGGTCCCAGCAGGCCCAGGGCCGCCATGGGGAATATGCCCACCGTGGCCTGGAACTTGAGGGCGAAGTGCATGCTGCGCTCCACTGAGCCGCTCTCGTTCCATTCCCTGGCCGCCTCGGGATAGAACACGTCGGAAACCGAGTTGCCTAGCACCCTGAGCGGGAGGGAGATGATGCTGGTGGCGAATGTGAAGAGCCCCACCACCGCCGGGTCGAAGTAGGCGGCCAAAATGAACACCGGCATGCGGGCGGTGCTCACCTTGAGCAGATTGTTCCACAGGTTGATCTTGGGGAATTGAATGTGCTTCCTGGCGGCCTCGGCGAAACGCACCAGGGGGGCGTCCTCCTCGTCTGTGCGATCCCACCATAGCACCTTGAGGCCCACAGCCACAGTGATGACTAAGCACAAGGAGGAGGCCACCAGGTTGCCCATGATTAGGCCCATGAGCTCGGCGGTCAGCATCACGGCCCACATGATGGAGATTAGGCGAGAGAGATTCAGGTCGATGATGCTGGCCGTGGAGAGGACCCCGAAGCGTCCCTCCCTGGCCAGGACACTGTCAGCGGTGCTCCTCACGCTGTCGATCAGGAAAAGCAAGGGCACGTACCACAGATAGGGTCCGATCTGGGGCTCACCCAGCAGCCGGGCCATCCAAGGCCCACCCAGGCCGAAGACCACCACCGCCAACAGGGTCAGGCCGGCGGAGAGCCACATACTTAAGCGCACTAGGGTGCGGGCCTCCTGGCGGGTGGCTGCCAGGGGAATAGCATAATTATAACCCAGACAGGCGAAGGCGGTGAGCCAGGAGGCCACCGAGAACACCACCCCGTAGACCCCGAAGTCTTCGGGCCTATAGAGGCGGGAGATTATGGGAGTGCTGATCAGGCCCAAGCCGATGGATAGGCCACGGCTAAGGGTGAGCTTGCTGATGTTGCTGAAAAAAGTGCCCATGCTCCATCAATTCACGCAAATTGCCCCTAAAACGGCGCGGCCTTTAAATAATAAAGCGGCCTCGCTTACATTACAATTAACAAATGAACATATGTTGAGGAGCCCGGCCCTTTGAGCAGCAAAAGGCCTAGATTTAGAATGCACACCCGGACTATATTTCAGAGCAACCGCAGTTAGGATGAAACATGGAGCGTTGGCATGCGGCGGCGTTGGGAGTAGAGCAGGGGCGCACCAAGTTTCTGCCCGTGAGCTCCCCCTGGCACATGGTCCTGTGGCAGCAGCTGTTGGGCTTCCATGAGCCAGCACTGATGTGTGACATCGCAGTGCATGTGGGCAATATGGGTATAATCTTGGGCATTGGCCGCTCGATTCCGGCCTTGCGCACCAGAAAGCGCCTTAACATTGAGAATAAGGTTTCCTACGGGGCCGTGGGTGAGGGAAACTGTAAGCAATAATTGATCACCTTCCACTTTATCTCAGGAGCTACGCGATTGCCGGTCTGAGGAAATTGTCGGTTCTTCTCCAACCAGGCCTTCCTCCTCAAGGGCTTGCTTAATATCGTATTAGTGCCCCTAAATCCTTTTGCCCAAGGTGAAGCCGCCCACGATTTGTTCCCAGTGGCCGGGATTCAGGTCCCTGAACTCATGCCAGGCGGCCATGATCTCCAGTTCCCGTTCATCGTCTTCGATCTCGCACAGGATGAACTCTTCCCCGTCGGCATTCAGGACCTTCAACTGATTCATCATGGGCGTGTCATCGTCATTCAGCAACTGGGTCCAGAACACCGGCTGCATAACGTGGGCGTGTTGGGGCCCATTCCCGAAGGGCTCAATCAGAAGCAAGCTGGCAATGGCCCCGTCTGCCATGGGCTCAAAGGTCACCACTTCGCTGATCAGGACTGGGACCCGCCATTCGTCCTTGCTTAGAAACATGCCCATGCCCGACATATCGTCAAGCTGCCGGGCAAGCTCACTTGGTGAGGTGCTTAAGCGGGTTTTTGGTGTCCAACTCATGGGATCGCTCCTGTCTGACCACAAGATTGTTTTATAAGACGGGAGTAAGGTATTCCAAGTTATAAAACCATACAAGTGTTGTGTTGTGATGGTGGATAGGCCGCCTCCAATATTTGGATGTTAATAGGGTAGCAAGTCTGCTGCTGCTTTGACCTGCTTCTCCAGGGGGTGCAGATACCTTTGGGTAGTTTCAATTCGATTGTGACCCAACAGGTACATCAAGGTTCGTAAATCTCCACCACTTGCCAGGAAGTGGCTAGCGTAGGTGTGCCTGAGGTCGTGGAGCCTAAGGCCAACCTTATGCCATGGGAGCAGGCGCTCGGCCACAAGGCGTCGGGCCAGCTTGCGAAGTTCGCGCCGAGGCCAGTTAAGCGAGTGCGGTAAAGGGAATAGCAGTCCGTCCATGGTATTAGCCGCCTGCATATCCAGGATGTCTTCCACGGCGGGGCTCAGAGGCAGATACCTGTAACGATCCCGGCTGTCTCTGCTAGTCTTGAAATTGGTCACCCTGATCAAATGGCGATCCCGTTCGACATCTGCCCTGGTCAGTGCCAGCAGCTCCCCCTTGCGAAGACCCAGGCGCACCAGGACGGCGAAGAAAGGCCTAAACTCGGGATGGCAGAGCTGTTCAAAGGCCAGGACCTCTTTGGCCTCAAGGATTACCCTGTCGCCCTTGGAATCGGTCTCTTTGAGTTTGCCCATGGCGTCGAAGGGGTTCGCTGACACCAGCCCCCACAGGACAGCAAGGCTGAATGCCCCCTTGATGGCCGTGACGCTGTCATTAACGGTTTTGCGTGTGATCCGCCGGCATGTGCCCTTGACTTCCAAGCGCGACAAGGCCTCACGGTAGCGAAGGGCATCAATTTTTGTGAAGTCGACCAGGATGCCCGGTTGGCCAAGCTCTTCGAACCGGGCCACCATCTCCTGATAGCGAACCAAGGACCGGGGCTTAACGCGGTCAGCCATATATGGCCAGTAACGGCCCATGAACTGGGCCCAGGTGACTATGGGTGGATTTGCCGCCCCCAGGGCGTTTTCCCTTGGCGCTGGTGGCTCGCTCCCCCCTTCAAGCTCATGCCTTAATTTAAGGGCTTCCCATTGCTCTTTGCAGTAATGGCTGCCGCTGCCTCCTTGGCTAGACCGCCAGCGAACTAGGTAGCTGTTGGTGCGTTTGCCAGCCTTCGCCTCGATCCAAACTCTGATGGCCATGCCCGGGTTCTCCCCGTGGCGGCGTTCCTGGAGTACGTTTGCCCACCAAATTGCCCACCAAAAGGGCCACTTTTAGCTTTGCTTAGCCTATTTTATTGTGGGATATCGGTGGGATAAAAAAATGGTGGCGATGCAGGGACTTGAACCCCGGACACTGCGGATATGAGCCGCATGCTCTCACCATCTGAGCTACATCGCCAGAGAGGCTAATATTTAGTGGGTGGGGGCGGTTCTGTCAAGTGTTAGACGCCCTCAAGCCCTATTATACGTTGAAACGCACGTGCAGGACCTCGCCGTCGCTCACCAGGTGCTCCTTGCCCACCACCTTCATGAGCCCCGCCTTTTTCACCGCGGCCTCGGAGCCCATGTCCAGGATGTCCTGGTGGCGCATGATCTCCGCGCGGATGAAGCCCCGCTCCAGGTCGGAGTGGATGACCCCGGCGGCCTGCTGGGCCAGGGTGCCCTGGGTGATGGTCCAGGCGCGCACCTCGTCCTCGCCCACGGTGAAGAAGCTGATGAGCCGGCAGGCAGCGTAGGCCGCGAAGATCAGGCGGTCCAGGGCGCTTTCGGCCATGCCCAGGTCGGCCATGAACTCCGCCGCCTCCTCGGGCTCCAGCTCGGCCAGCTCGGCCTCGATGGCCGCGCGCACCACCACCGGCGGGGCCTCGGTGCCCAGGTCCGGGGGCTCGGGGTCGTCCTCGGCGTTGTTGGCCACCACCACCCGGGGCTTGGCGGTCAACAGGCCGAAGCCCCGAAGCTTGGGGTGGTCTGGTATCTCGGGATCAGCGTCCAGCATCTGCTCGTTGTTGAGCATCTCCAGGGCGCGGTTGAGCAGGCCGATCTCCTCGTTGTCGATGTCGCGGCCGCGCTTGCGCTCGGCGGCGATGCGCTCCAGACGGCGCTCCACGGTGATCAGATCGTGCAGGATCAGCTCGTCCAGAAAGTCGCGGTACTCCCCGGCCGCATCGGGCGCGCCCAGGCCGCCGTCAAAGTTGCGCACCACCTGGACCAGGCCGTCGGCGTGGCCCAGCTCCGCCGGGAGCTTGGCCGCCGGGTCCTCGGGCTTGGCCGGGGGCGGCGGCGGGTCCACGAAGTTTATCTGGGCGTAGGTGGTCTTTTTGGGGCTGTACAGGGCGCTCAGCTTGTCCACCCGCTCGTCGGGCACGTTTAAGAGAGCGAGGTTGGCCTCGCTGCGTCCCGCGCCCGCGTTGCGCCGTCCGGCCAGGGCGGCGAACAGGGTGGATTTGCCCGCGCTGGGCATGCCGCAAAGGGCCAGGCGCATCAGCGGCCTCCCACCAGGGCGGCGGCTTCCTTGGCGAAGTAGGTGAAGATGAAGTCAGCCCCGGCCCGCTTGATGCAGATCAGGCTCTCCATCATCACCTTTTCCTCGTCGATCCAGCCCATCTGCCCGCCGGCCTTGATCATGGCGTACTCGCCGCTGACCTGATAGGCGCTGAGCGGCAGGTCGAACTCCTGGCGCACCGCGCTGAGCACGTCCAAATAGGGCAGGGCGGGCTTGACCATGATCATGTCCGCACCTTCCTCCACATCCATGGCCACCTCGCGCAGGGCCTCGCGGAAGTTGGGCGGGTCCATCTGGTAGCCCTTGCGGTCGCCCTCTTGGGGGGTGCTGTCGGCCGCCTCGCGGAAGGGGCCGTAATAGGCGCTGGCGTACTTGGCGGCATAGGAAAGGATGATGGTGTCGTCCAGCCCTTCCTCGTCCAGGCCCTCGCGGATGGCGTAGACCCGGCCGTCCATCATGTCGCTGGGGGCCACCACGTCGGCCCCGGCCTTGGCGTAGACCACCGAGGCGCGGGCCAAAAGCTCCAACGTGGCGTCGTTGTGCACGTGCCCCTTTTCCAACACCCCGCAGTGGCCGTGGCTGGTGTACTCGCACAGGCACACGTCGCACATCACCAACAGGCCCGGCACCGCCTTTTTCACGGCGCGCACCGCCTTGGGGATGATGCCGTTGGGCGAGTAGCCCTCGGTGCCCAGGGCGTCTTTTTTCTCCGGTATGCCGAAAAGGATCACGCCCGGTATGCCCAGGTCGGCCACCTTGCGGCACTCCTCCACCAGCGCGTCGATGCTGTAGCGGTTCACGCCCGGCATGGAGCCGATGCCCTGGCAGACGTGGTCGCCGGGGCAGACGAACATGGGGTAGATGAGGTCCGCCGGGGTGAGGGTGGTCTCGGCCACCAGCCGCCGCATGGCAGCCGTCTTGCGCAGGCGGCGCATGCGCACCAAGGGGAAAGACATGAGATGCCTCCAAATGTCGTTTAAGTGTGCGTGAGCACAGTATTACCGGAGAGGGGGGGAGGGGTCAATAAAGGCTTTGTCATGTTATACGCGTGTATGGTAATAATGTTGGCGGTGTTAGTTTGCTACGAATGTGGTCACGGATAAGGGGGGCCTGATGCGTGATGTTGTTGAATACGACGAAGTCGGACCGTGGTCCGAAATAAAGCTGGATATAATCAGAGAATATGCTTCGGCTTATTCGAAAATATTGAGTGCGCAAAAATGGGCGAAACATATTTATATTGACGCCTTTGCTGGCTCTGGAAAGCATAAATCCAAAACAACAAAGGAGTTCATTAAGGGCAGTCCAACTAATGCTTTGTACGTAAAACCTAAATTTGAAGAATACTATTTTGTAGATATAAACAAAATCAAGGTTGAATCGTTAAAACAAATTGCAGGGGAAAGACAAGATGTATTTATTTTTGAAGGTGATTGCAATAACATTTTATTGAACGATATTTTCCCTCTGATGCATAGAAACAAGCACGTTAGGGCCCTCTGTATATTGGACCCTTATGGTTTACATCTTGACTGGAAAGTTGTTGAAGAAGCTGGAAGGTCCAATGCGATTGACATCTTTCTTAATTTTCCAATTATGGATATTAATATGAATGTGGGCCATAAAGACAGATCAAAGGTACTTTCATCCCAGATTTTGCGGATGAATAAGTTTTGGGGTGATGAATCTTGGCAGGAAGTTATGTGGAGTTCTGAGGGCGCTTTGTTCGAAGGTTTTGAAACTAAAATCAAAAATGATAAATTGGCAGAAGCATTCCGTGACAGGTTGAGATCTGTGGCTAGGTTTGGTAACGTGCCTACGCCAATTGAAATGAGAGGCCCCACCAACTCGACACTATATTATCTGTTTTTCGCATCACCAAAAAAAGTAGGTGGTAAAATCATAAAAGATATTTTCCTTAAACACTCCTCCCCGCAGGCAACATGGCGTCATTAAACAGTAAAATCGAATGGACCGAGGCGACTTGGAACCCGGTCACCGGCTGCACCAAGATCAGCGAGGGCTGCCGCTACTGCTACGCCGAGCGCTTGGCCAAGCGCCTGAAGGCCATGGGCAACCCCAACTATGCCCATGGTTTCGAAGTCACCCTCCAGCCGCAGATGCTCAACGCGCCCTTGGGCTGGAAAAAGCACAAGATGATCTTCGTCAACTCCATGAGCGACCTGTTCCACAAGGATGTGCCCGCGTCTTTCATCAAAAAGGTGTTCCAGGTCATGTTCCTGGCCGATCAGCACCACTACCAGGTTTTGACCAAGCGGGCCGACCGTATGGCTGAGCTGGCCCCGAAGCTCCCCTGGCCGGAGCACATTTGGGCCGGGGTGACCGTGGAGAACCAGGGTGTTGCGGATCGCATAGACCGCCTGCGCGAAGTACCGGCCAAGGTGCGGTTCCTGTCTCTGGAGCCCCTGCTTGGCCCCCTTCCAAACCTGAACCTTAAGGGCATCGACTGGGTCATCGTGGGCGGCGAGTCCGGCCCTGGGGCTCGGCCCATGCGCGAAGAATGGGTGCATCAGATTCAGACCCGCTGCCTGGCCGAGGGCGTGCCGTTCTTTTTCAAGCAATGGGGCGGGGTCAACAAAAAGAAGGCCGGCCGCCTGTTGGACGGCCGGACCTGGGATGGCATGCCTTCGTTCGGCAAAAAGTTGGCTTACGCCTAAGCCTCCGGCTTAGCAATCTCCTCATCCGTCAGATAGCACGCCGGATCGGGCGCCCACAAATCGCCGGTGGCCGCCTCGGCCCGCACCCGGAAGTTGCCCCCGCAAATGTCCAGCCAGCGGCAGGTGGCGCAGCGCCCGGTCACGTAGGGGCGCTTGTCCTTTAGCTTGCCCAGCACCGGGTGGCTGGTGTCGGACCATATCTCGCTGAAGGGCCGCTCGCGCACGTTGCCCAGCTCCAGATGCCGCCAGAACTGGTCCGGGTGCACCTTGCCGTCCCAGGATATGCACCCGATGCCCCGCCCCGAGCTGTTGCCCTCGTTCCAGTTGAGCAGCTTCAGTACCTCGGCGGCCCTTTCCGGGTCCTCGCGTAAAAGCCTTAAGTACACGTAGGGGCCGTCGGCGTGGTTGTCCACGGTGAGCACCTCGGGGCACATGCCCTTGTCGAACAGCGCCTTGGTGCGGTCCATGATCAGGTCCAGCAGTTGGCGGGTGCCCTGGTGGCCCAGGTCCTCGTCCATCAGCTTGCTGCCCCGCCCGGCGTAGACCAGGTGGTAGAAGCAAATGCGCGGGATGCCTTCGGTTTCCAGGATGTCGAACAGGGCGGGCACCTCGGCGGCGTTGTGCTGGAACACGGTGAAGCGTAGTCCGACCTTGAGCCCGGCGGCCATGGAGTTGCGTATGCCTTCAAGCGCTTGCTCGAAGGCACCGTTCACGCCCCGGAACTTGTCGTGGATGGCCTTGGTGCCGTCCAGGCTCACGCCCACGTAAGAAAGGCCTATGTCCTTGAGTTCCTTGGCCTTGTCCTTGGTGATCAGGGTGCCGTTGGTGCTGATCACCGCTCGCATGCCCTTAGCGACCGCGTAGCGGGCCAGCTCGGGCAGGTCCGGGCGCATGAGCGGCTCGCCGCCGGAAAAGAGGATGACCGGCGCGCCGTACATGGCCAGGTCGTCGATCATGGCCTTGGCCTCGGCGGTGGAAAGCTCCTCCTGGGCCGGGCCCGCGGTGGCGTGGGCATAGCAGTGCATGCACTTCAGGTTGCAGGCCTTGGTCATGTTCCAAACCACCACCGGCTTCTTGTCCTCGGCGAACTGGAGCAAGTGGCTGGGCAAGTCCTTGGAATTGCGCCCGTAACGCAGCGCGTCGCTGGGCTCCACCGTACCGCAATATAGCTTGGATATG
>Ga0068712_1004492_pt1 | contig 11753 bp, 8 predicted proteins | sample MTBAKSrepl1MetaG_FD_62987 | JGI IMG/M metagenome (GOLD analysis project Ga0068712, IMG submission 62987) | Enrichment culture microbial communities from Arthur Kill intertidal strait, New Jersey, USA, that are MTBE-degrading - MTBE-AKS1... | ecosystem: Environmental > Aquatic > Marine >... | reverse complement strand
TTTTCTTGTGATAAAAGAGCAAAATCGCAGACTATCTGGTGAACTGTAAACAGTAACATCGGAGATCTCTTCTTTCTTCTCTCTAGCGATTTCTGCAAGATGTGAAACGCACTCGTGTGTCGCGGGCACACCGACCTTGTTCAGGTATCGGCGGGCCGATGCAAGTGAAACGGCACCGGAAATGTTCTGTATTAGGCCCTCCTCGACAATTGCCCCTTGGTATTCAAGTTGTACGTTTTCTTGGATCGGTTCTGAATCGTAGAATACCTGACCTTCGCATCTTTTAGAGCAAAGATTTCTACCATGCCAACATGAAGATTGAGATCGTTGAATCTCGTAGCAGAACAGCCTTCTATGAACTGTAGATCTGAACCTTAATCTGCAATGATCAACGTGTGCTCAAATTGACCGCTGCTTTCCTCGTTCATTCTAGAATGTACCTGAAGAGGAAGGGGGACTTTGACTCCTTTGGGTACATAAACGAATAAACCGCCTCTCCTAGAATCCTCTTCCGCTTATAAAACGGTACTTAGTATCTGAAAGGAATTCAAACTCAGTACTGTCTAGGAAAACTTCTTCTCGTATGATCCGGCCCCCTTGAGTGAGCCAAAGGTCCCTTCATATCCCTTCAATTCAACTTCTCTAGCAAGTTCCTTTCCTCCGCTCATTGCTATCGATCCATCGATCAAGACGTGAATATGGTTGGGCTCAACATGCTCAAGAAGCCTCTGATAGTGTGTGATTAGTAAAACTTGATTTTCTGGAATTCTGAATCCGTTTATTGACAACGCTGTGCTTTTCATAGCGTCGACATCCAGCCCGGAATCTATTTCGTCAAGAACCGCAAACCTTTGCTCAATTAAGTTCTTCTTAACCATCTCGAATTTTTTCTTCTCCCCTCCGGAAAAGCCTACGTTCAAATATCTATTAATTCACTTTCGAGACCAAGTTCAAGAGATAGTTTGTCGATTTCTTTGCTCATTTTCAGTAATGGCTCCCGGCTGCCGGTCCTTTGAGAGACTAATATGAGAAGGCTCCTGAGTCTGATCCTTGGAATTTCCTGAAGATGCTGAAAGGTATGCACATTCCCATTCGAGCTCTTTCGTCTACAGCCCATCCAGCTGTGTTCTTATTCATGAATTTCACAGTACCACTAGTAACTCTGTATTTGGGGTTTCCCTTCAGCACATTTGCTAGAGCTGATTTACCGCTACCATTGGGTCCGATGATAACTTGCAACTCTCAGTTTCCTATTTTGAGGCTCAAGCCCTTCAATATCTTTACGTTATCTTCCGCCAAAACTGCATGCAAGCTTCTAGCTTCTAGAAGCGTCAATTCATCACTCCAAACCCGGAATTTATTTTCTGGGTTCTAACATAATACCGACAATTATTGCCGATAATCGTCACCTGTAAGTGAGATACCGTTTCTAAGGATATATAATTGGAGAAATTAAGGTATGGAGGTGCTTCGTGCTCTATGTAGTCTTTATTGGTTTCCTCATGGGTCTTGCCAATCTCATTCCAGGCGTTAGCGGTGGAACTATTGCTCTACTGGGGGGGCTATATGAACGTTTTGTAGGTTCTATATCGATGCTTACAGCTCTCAAGATTCGTAGAGAAGAGATTCTCTTCTTGATAGAGCTTGTCATCGGTATCGTTACAGGAATCTTTGGGTTCTCAGCTCTTATTGATCTTTCTCTTTCAACCGTCCCTTCACTTATGTACGGGATATTCTCAGGACTTGTGATAGGAGGCATTCCAGTAGTTTTCAAACGAATCGAGAAACTAGGCATCAGCGCATTACTTTCGATGGCAGTGGGAGCCTCGGTTGTTATTCTTATATCACTCCTAAGTCCCAGTGCTGGAGGCGTTTCGCTCACCGACCACGGCGCAATTAGTCTGGTCTATGATACAGTCGCTGGCTTCTTCGGGGCTTCAGCTATGGTACTTCCAGGGCTTAGCGGAGCATTTATTCTTCTGATTATGGGAGAGTACGCCAGGGCCATCTCCGCAATCAAGAGCTTCGACCTGGTCATCATTGCTTTCATTGGGGTAGGTGTGATCCTGGGAGTGTTATTCGTAAGCAGACTTCTTAGATACTTGATGAAGAAGTTTCGCAGTGAGACTTTTGCCTTCCTTCTCGGCCTAATGATAGGTTCAATACCCGATCTAATCACTAGACCGGGAAAGAATACTGATCTCACATTAATTGTTTCAGGAGTCATTTTGGGCGTTCTTGTTTCTTATCTTCTCGCCTTACTTGAAAAAAGAAACAAGATTCAAGTCTAGCTATTTACTATGATTGATTGCAACCCTCTGAAGACGTTTATCGTTGTCGAGCAACTCGCCAATTCCTTTGACGACGCATGTCCTTGGGTCCTCGGAGACTATCGTCTTTATACCGGTTTCTTGAATGATTAGATCCGGCAAACCTCTTATCAGGGAACCTCCACCGGTAAGTACAATGCCAGTGTCCATAATGTCTGCAGCGATTTCCGGAGGTGTGTCTTCTAGAATCTGGCGAAGATTTAGCACGATGTCCTGAAGTATCTGTGAAATTGCCTCATGAACATCGTCAGAGGTGATTCTGATATTCCCTGGAAGGCCGTTCAGCGCATCTCTTCCTCGAACCTCAAGTTCGTAGCTCTCCAGTGTCGGGAAAGCCTTTCCAATCTTGATTTTCACATCTTCGGCGGTCGAGCTTCCAATAAGGAACTTGTATTTACGCTTCACAAATTTGATTATTGCATCGTCCATCGCATCTCCCGCAATTCTTAGAGAACGAGAAACCACTATTCCTCCAAGGCTTATTACAGCTATATCGGAGGTCCCTCCCCCGATATCTACTACCATATTTCCTACAGAATCGAATATATGAAGTCCGGCTCCTACAGCAGCCACAACGGGTTCAAGTACCAGATATACTCTGCTTGCTCCCGCAGCCGTGGTAGCCTCAATGACTGCTCTCCTCTCTACACTGGTAACCTTGGCCGGAACCCCTACGACAACTGCGGGTCGAGAGAGTGAGAATTTCGTGCGAGTTCTCTTGACCAGCTCTTTCAGAGCCTGTTCAATTATCTGATAATCGGCAATAACCCCGTCTCGAATAGGTCTGACGGCCTTGATATCTTTTGGGGTCTTCCCAATCATTTCCTTAGCTTCAGACCCTATTGCAATTATCTTCCCGGACTTCACTTCAACGGCGATGACCGAAGGTTCATCTATGACAATATCTTTGCCTTTCTGGAAGACCAAAAGTGAAGCAGTTCCCAAATCGATGCCAAGATCGCCCTTTTTCATAAATAACCTCCCGTGTGACATAAATGGCGTGCTCGGTGGGATTTGAACCCACAGTCTCTGGATCCGGAGTCCAGCGCTCTATCCGTTGAGCCACGAGCACTCAATAACCTGCGGTCCTCTTGAATTCAAATGAACCATCCCATCGAGCGCTTCACCACAAGCGATTACTATTATATCGTAAGTTGAAAAGTCTATGTCGTCAATGAGGTTTACTGGCTTCAATCCTTTCCTGAAGAATGAAAGGAAGACCTGTGGGTCTTCAACAAACACCCCTGGCTTTTTCTCCAGTGAGTCTATTCCCTTTATCAGTCCAGATTTCGGTTTGAAAAACAACACTCTGCTACCTGACGGAAGTTCTGGCAAATTCCGGCATACACTTCTATTGTTGTGTACTTCCCATTTAACAGCCTTCCCGGAGGACTCATTCCTGAGAATCTGCATTGCGCTGAAAACATCCCTTACCTTCGCGAACTCTATCCCAATCTCAACGGACATTTTTCTTGCACTTTCAGTTGTAAGGGTTTCATCAACCAGCAGTACATTTCCAGGAAACATCTTCTTCACTTTCTCGGCAAATGAGACTGCTCTCATAGTCGATTCACTGTATCTGCCCGACATTGAAATCGGCAGACCAACAACAACTGTCTCGATTCTTTTCTCTTTCAAGATTTCAAGGAGAGATTTTCGGTAGCCGGCGTGATCTATCGAATATAGAGGGATCTCCACTCCCTCTATCTGCAAGGCAAGTCCTATTCTTGATGTACCAAAGTCAATTCCAAGTTTTATCATAGAAGGACCTTACCGGATTATCAACGAAGTAACTTGTGAGCAAGACCTCAATTTCTGCCTCCAAAAGGAGTTCTGAAATTACATCAAGGTCTCTCGAGGCGACCGCAATGGAAAGAGAACATCCCGTGAATAGATTGGGTGGCGTCGGAAAAATCTTTGCCTGCAAACCGCCACTTCTAAGCAGTGACAAAGCTTCAAGGATGTCTTTTTTCGAAACCGTGACCAAAGCATCCAGTTGCCGAGTGTCAACCAACTTTCAGCACCTCTTCTGCATTTGTAAGACTCCTTAGCAAGCCTCTTGTGGTCATGGTTGAGAGTTTGGTTGCAAACCATCTGGTCATTCTCTTCTCAGCAACTCCCTCTCTGTATCTCAGGGTCTTCTTAACCTGAGAGGTATCAAGATCTGAGCTTGAGCTGCTATGCCATACGCCACTTTCTATGCTTAGCAGATTCATCTCCTCCAACATTGACAGAAAGACTTTCGAAATCCCGTCTTCAAAGCTGAGCGCCTTTCTTATATCTCTTTCTGAAGCCGGCAGAACATCCTTCAAATCCTGATAGACAGCTTCCAGTTCTTCAACGGTGGGAAACAGCCTGTCCATTTCACTTGTATTGGAAATAAGATCTGCCTTATTGAAAGACAAATTCAGAAACAGCTCAGAATCCTCGCCAGGTCTGGTTGATACGGAATCAATGACCTCGAGGAAATTTCTTGGCGCGCTGTAGAATACAATATTCGAGTTGCCCAAGGTGACACCCAGGCCATCGCTCGAAGGAGTCGTTATCAGAACTCTTATCTTCTGTCTCTCAACTAGCGAATAGATGACAGATCTCTGAAAATCCTTAAGAAGATAATTGTAAAAGATCAGCTCACCGTTCTGAAGAGCATGAGAGAGCCTAGAACCCATCGATTTTGCGAGAGTTACCGTTTTGTGCGGAGAATCAACGATAACAGCAACGTTCTCTCCATGTCCAACTATTGACATAACTTGCTCAACTTTTTTTCTGGAGCCACGGTTGTCGATTATGCCCACTCTCTTTATGGGACTGGGTTTGTATATATTGGATATCCTCCTGTCCGAGAGAAAATCCTTCAAATCGTCATAGAAGACGCTTCCCGCGAAACCGGAAATACTAAGCACCTTGTCGACGTTTTTGAGAAATGCTTCAAGATCAGGGTGATCTTTGAAGATACCTGAGAGGATATAGGTTGGTTCGTCAAAGATTATCTCGCCGGCGATCTCGGAAATTTCCTTGAATCTCTCGACAAAGAACGGTAGCGTAACAAATACCACAGGTTCATCCAGCCTACCACGGTAAAGAGAGTTTGCAAAGACTGGCTTTATCGAATCTAAATAATGCTGCAGCGAATAATAAGTGTGTGCCAAGGTACCGTTGATGGCCGATACTATGAAGGTTTTCTTTCCCTGCTGATAGTTCTTCAAAATCTTGAGAGCCAGGAAGGGATTCTTTATTCTGATATTGCCGAACACTCCCCAAGGATTTCTGGTGCTGATATCCAAGAATTCCGGACACTTGTGAGACAGCTTCTTCTCTAGTTCGCCAATTAGTGACGATACATCTGTCTTGCCTTGTGAACCAGGCTGCTGATTCTTCCAGTCTCTAATGAACTCAAAAACGAAATTCTTGTCTCTAACTTCCTCTTCAAATACCGGATCTATGTATAATTTCGCGTCTGAAAGTGAAAGCTTAACACTTTGAAGTCCGTAAAGACTGTCGCTCTTCACTGAGGCTATCGCATCAACCTTCAACAGATTCGGCTTCACGTACTTGAAGTCATCAAACATGGTGCCCATGTTATACCCGATTGCAAGAGTCTTCCTATCACCGCTGCGAAGAATTAGCTTCACATGGTCGCTGCTGCTGCCAAACATCTTCGCCTTCTCTATGTTGAGACCTTTAATCAAGAATCTCGGCTCGGGATTAGAGTGGCCAAAGGGTCTCAGAAGTTCGAGCTTATCAAGAATGCCTGACGTAATGGAATCAAGAGACAGAACATCATCGACATCGATCTTGAAAACAGGTTGTTTCTTTCCGTACAACCTTATATAAGCATCGTTTATCGCGGCTCTGAATTTTGATATGTTCTCTTTGTCAATGCTGAATCCAGCTGCCATTTCATGTCCACCAAACTCTCTAAGCAAATGAGAAACTTCATTCAACAAACTTATTATGCTTACTCCTGCAGGACTTCTGGCCGAACCTTTACCGTCTGAACCATTTGTGGCAATTAGGAAAACTGGTTTATTGTGAATTGAAACAAGCCTTGAAGCCACTATTCCTAGTACTCCTAAGTGCCAGTTATCTCCATCGATTACTAGAGCAAAATCATCCTTGAAACTTGCAGTGTTTGCGAGATCCTTTTCAGTCTGATCAAAAATCTTTGCCTCTATAGTCTGTCGGTTCTGGTTGTGTTTCAGAAGACGGCTGGCAGTATTCATTGCCGAATCCATGTCTTCGCTTATGAGAAGCTCCAAGGCAACTATAGCGGAAGCCATTCTTCCCGCAGCATTAAGCTTCGGAGCGATCTTGAAAGCGATATCTTGCGCTGTAAGATTCTCAGCTGGAATTCTAAGATATGACAGAAGGGCCTTCAAACCAAGTAATGGACTGCTCTGGATCTTGGCAGTACCTTCCCTGACTATGTAGCGGTTCTCATCCCTGAGCGGGACTATATCGGCGATAGTTCCAAGCGCGACAATGTCCAGATAATCCTCCGGATCAATAGGGCAGTGAAGGGTCTCATTCAATGCCACCAGCAGTTTGAAGGCCACGCCAACCCCGGCAAGTCCCTTGAAAGGATAATCATCGTCCGGTCTCTTTGGATTGATTATGGCATCGGCAGGTGGGAGAACATCCTTCACTTCATGATGATCCGTGACAACAACATTGAAGCCTATCTCCTTTGCGTATGTTATCTCATCGAATGAAGTAACCCCGCAATCTACGGTTATTAGCAGGCTATGCCCCTGGTCTCTCAGGTCCTTGATTGCGTCCTTACTTAAACCGTATCCTTCTTCCAACCTCAGGGGGATGTAGTAGCTAACATCGAACCCCATTCTTTTCATTGCAAGATAAAGGAGCGCCGTACTGGTAACTCCATCAACGTCGTAATCACCAAAGATTACAATGCTCTCTTTTCTTTCTCTAGTTTCAATGATTGTCCGAACGGCTAGCGGCATATCTCGTAGAAGGAAGGAATCGTGGAGAACAGTTTTGTCAGGATTAAGAAACTTCATCGCCTCAACCTCATTATCGATTCCACGTGTCACTAATAACCTTGCTAGAAATTGATCAATACCCATGAATTCGACCAGTCTATTCACGGCCTCATCATCGGGCTTTAGGAGAAGCCACTCCTTTCGCATAAAGATCCACCCTCTCTTTTTTCTTTTGAAAAGATTATACCATTCTGCACAATAGCTTGGATGAGACACCGACTAGTACCACAAGAAAAGGTATTGTACAATTTGTCCATGAGACTCGATGCTTTTTTGTCTAAATTCGCCGGCTTCAGCAGAAGTCAGAGCAGAAAAATGATCAAAAACAGAGTAGTGACTGTAAATGGCGAAATAGTCAATAGTCCTTCTGCCATTGTTGATGAAAAAGACAAGATAGTTGCCAACGGAATGACTGTAGAGGCTTTTGGCATGATATACATAGCTCTTAACAAACCGGTGGATTATGTTTGTTCAAGAGAGAAAGCCGAAGGCAAGAGCGTCTTTGATCTTGTTGAAACGAACTTCTCGGCGGGACTCTCAGTCGCAGGACGACTTGATAAAGACACGACCGGTCTTGTATTGCTCTCCAACGATGGTAAGTTCATTCACGAAGTTATATCGCCTCGCAATTTCGTGGAAAAAGAGTATATGGTAGAAACTTCCAATGAGATAACCGAAGAACAAGTTTCGGCTCTCTCCCGCGGAGTCTTTATCGGTAAGGATGAATTCTCAAAGCCCGTTTTTCTTGAAGTCCTGGATTCCTCTCACCTCAAAATCGTTCTCACGGAAGGTCGGTATCACGAGGTGAAGAGACTTGTTTCAGCAGCTGGAAACAATGTAAGACGCCTGCACAGAACTAGAATTGGCTCTTATGTTCTTTCCAGTGTACTGAAGCCGGGAGAATGGGATTACTTGTCAAATGCAGATACGAAAAGAATAACCGGGACCTGAGTCCCGGTTATTTGCTATCAAAGGAAGCAAGTATTGCTAGTCAATTTTGGAGAGATTGAACGAGAGATTATGATCTCCCTTTCCAAAATAGCGGTATGTGACCGATACACGGTATCCATCGAGTACGAGCACAACTTCGTAGTATCCTGGATCAAGCTCGACAACTGTGTTGGATCTGCCGTAATCTCTACCGTTTATGAAAATTCTGGCATTTCTTGGATCTGAAGAAATCGTAATCCTTGCAATCGGCCTTTCTTCTATCAGAGTTATTTTTGTCGACGAGCTTGTTCCCGCCGCAAGGTTGACATCCTTACTGTCTGTTATATAACCGGATTTTTCAACTCTGATCGTGTGTCTTCCCGCATCGATATCAATTGAAAGCGGAGATCTCCCGACATAGACATTGTCTACAAAAACTGAAGCATTTGTCGGCTCAGTTTCAACTGTCAGTCTAGCCTTCTTGGCATAAAGAGTAGCACTAACCTGTCTGTCTCTGTCGAGCGAAACACTCGTAGAAAAGTCTTCATAACCATCCGCAGTTACTCTAACGGTGTAGGATCCCTCTCTAAGCGTGAGATTCAATGGTGTTCTGCCTTGATAGGTCCCATTGATATATACGAGAGCATTTGACGGGGAACTAGTAACGTTTAATTTGTAATCTCTCACCTGAGGGCTCAAAGTAATAGACTTAGAAATCGAGCGGTCAAGGACGAAAGTCTCCGAGTAAGTTTCATAACCAGATCTCTCGATCCTTAGATTCTTAGTTCCACCCTCCAAAGTCACGTTCAATGGACTTCTTCCTACGTATGCATTGTTCACATATACATCGGCTCCGGAGGGACTTGTGATTACAGATAGCTGATGGCTTTGAACAACAGGAGTCAACGTCAAAGATTTCGAGATATTCCTATTTAAAACAAAAGTCTCCGTATAAGTCTCATAACCCGCTTTGGATACACTAAGATTCTTCGTTCCTTCTTCGAGGGTGACATTCAATGGTGTTCTGCCTATTGAACTACCGTTAATGTACACTACAGCGTCACTGGGGTTCGTAACCAGAGAAAGCTGATACTCCTTGGCAAACTTCTGCAGATCAAGCTTCACATCCAGTGTACGCCCACTCTCAATGGTGAACTGTCTGGTTTCGGTCCTGTATCCGTTCATGTATGCCGTAACCATGTGGTTTCCCGGATCGAGGTCTATGTTAACGGGACTCCTGCCGACCATCTTTCCGTCAACGTATAAGGTTGCATTTGACGGTGTTGTGGTTATTCTCGCTCGACCAGTGCTAGGCATAATGTCAAGATAGAACCAGGCAGTGGAGACTGCGTACTCCTGCTTGTCTATCACCGGTATTACTTTCATAGTGACGAAGTCTTCTGCGCCTATACTAGCCCTAGGGAAGATATCTCCCGATTCAGCCCTAACCATAAGATCATCAAGGAAACCAAGCGGCGATGTGGATGCCACTATCTGGAAGATTTCCTTACCGCCGCCGGTTTCGCTGGTCAACTGAAGCCGGTATCTGGTAGTTGCATTGTCAGTCGGAAGCGAATAGGTAACACCGGCCTTCAGTGCGTTGTTACGGTCATAGCCGTTAGGGAAAATTAGCTGAATCTCTCCGTTTGGCGTTATATCGTAAATTGCAACATACGCGTCTTTGCTCACTTGGAAATATGTCTTTACTTCTTCACCGGAATAATAGAGTGAACCATTATCTCTATCAAGCCAAATAGAGACTTCGAGGCCTCCCTGAGGCTGTTCCGGTACAATTATGACTTTCTGCACATCATAAGTTACTACACCAAAAACTGATATTGCCAAGAAAAAAAAGAGAATGACAAATATTGTCTTCTTCATAATTTCACCCCTCCCATTATCAGGTATTAATTAGACTGATTTTCATCAACCTCGTTCAATGATCCTTCAACTGCTCTTCCTAACTTATTATACTTCTTGACAATTCCAATCACTAGAAGTGAGATTACTGTTCCAAAACCTAGACCGTATAGACTCCTGACTAAGCCGGTCCAGAGGGGAACGGTCGCATGACAAAACGTGTTTACAATGGAAACGATCACAAGAGACCCTCCTGAAGCTATAATCGGACCGAGCTTTCCTTTGATGTCGAAAGAAAAGTGAAGGAGCAAGGCAAGCAGCGGATATGCAAACAATTCTTTGAAGCGCGGCCGAACAACAAGAAGATTATCGAGAAAGTCTCTCAATGATCTTTCCAGATCAAGAACAAAAGTGAAGTTACCACTTCTAAGGATATAGTAGGCGGCTGCAACAAGAACAAGAGCAACTACCATCAAATCGCCCTTCGTAACCTTCTTAGCGATACTCCTAGCAAAACCGCTAACAAATAACCATCCAGGAAGTGCTACTAGAGATAGTTTTACACCTCGAAAGAGCTCAAGCCCGTTCTGATAATCTGCTCCGACCATAGAAGCGTTCACGGCGATTCCAAGGAAAACCGAAAAGGAGAAGAAGAGAAGAAGTCCCTTGAGAACCCCCGTTTTCAGAGAAGACACCTTGATATATATGGCGAACTCTCCAGATATCACGGCTAATGGAAGACCCACGATCGGGAAAAACAATAATAAAGCAGTACAGACAACCGCAAGCAGCGGACTGATAGACAACAGGAGAACAAACACGAACAGAGATGCCAAAAGTACAAACCTTGATGAACCTGTCCTTGGAGAGACGATCTCTCCAGAGATCAGCCCCCTGTAGCTGAGATTTTCATATACTTCGGAAACCAAATGATCGTAGTCAAAATCGTTATCAGGTGTGAAGAAAAGTATTGCGTCAACACTTCTCTCTCTTATTGCTCTTAGGTATCTTGTCACTGCTTTCTGGATATCGTAGTTTGGATACTCTTTCTTCTTCAGGTTATGTACGCGGAATACCAGAGACTTGTTGATTCGTGCCGTCAAAACATCCTTTACGTACTGACCCCTTTCATCAAACTCCATGTATCCTGCATAAGCGGAATGGCTGTCAAGAATTGCAGCCAGTTCCGAAACAGTGTAAGGAGACACGCCGGTAAGAATTACGGGTATCTGAAGCTCCAAAATCTCTTCAAGACTGAACCAGTCTTCCCTAAGATCGATCAGAACAACTGAAGATTCAAGCGCGGTCGCCGTCTCAATCTCCTTCACATAAACAAGCTGTTTGGAAGGAACTCCTTCAACTGCTTTCTCAGTGATTAACGCCGCGCTGCTGTAATTAGAATCTAGAGCAACTCTCCAGGGAATGTAAAGAAGAATCAATAGCAGTCCAACAATGAAGGCAATGAGGACTACTCCGTTTCCAAGACTTACTGTATTCCTTTTTCTTTCGTTTCTTTGTCTTCTTCGAGGCTTCTTAGGTCTAACGGGAACTTCCGCCAATACTTTTCTCTCCTCCCGATTAGAAGATAAAGAAATAATACAACACCGATTAGAAATGGAGAATACGGCAA
>Ga0068712_1004477_pt1 | contig 11785 bp, 8 predicted proteins | sample MTBAKSrepl1MetaG_FD_62987 | JGI IMG/M metagenome (GOLD analysis project Ga0068712, IMG submission 62987) | Enrichment culture microbial communities from Arthur Kill intertidal strait, New Jersey, USA, that are MTBE-degrading - MTBE-AKS1... | ecosystem: Environmental > Aquatic > Marine >... | reverse complement strand
CAGACGGCTTCGATGGTCGATGGCGGCTTGGAGGTGATGTTGTAGGTAACGCTGACAACGCCCGGCACCGCTGCAATAATTTCGTTGGCGAGCGTTGTCAGCAGTTCGAACGAAAGTCTGGTCGGTTCAGCGGTGCGGGCATCGACGCTGTTCCAGCAGCGGACCTCGATCTGCTGGCCGAATTCGCGCTTGTTGTCGCGCATGCCGGTGACACGGTCTTCATGCAAGATGGCCATATACTGGAAAGCGCCCGTACCTTTCAGCAGGCGTTCAACCACACCGGTTGCCTGGCGTACCGTTTGGATGCGTTCCGCAGTGGCCTCGCCGATGACGCGCGCAGCCAGCGCCGGTCCCGGAAACGGAATGCGTTCAAACACCTCTGCCGGCAGTCCTAACGCCTTGCCGACTTTGCGGACACCGTCCTTGCGAAGCGAAATGAGCGGCTCGAGTATCCGGTAGCCGAAAGCCGTCTGGGGATCGATGCCGAGCTGCTCAAACACATTGTGTTGACGTTTGATGCCGGCAACGGTTTCATCAACATCGGTCAGGATCGTCCCCTGCAATAGAAATTTTGCACCGCAGTTTTTGACGATTCGGCCAAATACCTTTTTATAAAAGGTCTGGGTAACGGCCTCGCGTTTTTCTTCCGGATCACGGACGCCCTTAAGGGCGTCAAAGAACTCCTTTTTTGCGTCGACGATTTCCACGGTGACGCCCAGCTTCCGGAAAAGACTCACCACCTCTTCAGGTTCTCCCGCACGCATAATTCCGTTTTCGATAAAAACGGTTTTCAGGCGGTCTCCTAAAGCCCGGTGTCCGATCATCGTGACGGTAGAGGAATCGACGCCGCCGGAAAGCGCGTTGATTGCAATTCCGCTGCCGACAATATTTTGGATTTCGGTGACCTTTTCATGAATGAAGTGATGGGAGTTAAGATTTTGCGCGGTTATTTCCGGTATCATATATTGATCTCCTTTTAAACGGGGTCCTGTCCGGCGTTAGGTCCATCGCTGCGTCGCCTCGTTATCCACGGCCGGCAGAAGGATATGAACCGCCCGTTCCACTGTCCGGGAGATGAGGTTTGTCCGTATTGTGATGACCGTTACAGTTTGACAATGTCGGTTGTGCGGCAATAAATCCCGGCACCCAGCCGTCCAACGAAATTCATGCGGGTCGGATCGACCGAATCCCCTTTTAAGAGCGCATCGTTAATGTGAAACAGCAGGACTTCTCCGAAGAAAATCGATCGGTGGTCTTCCCCGGTTCCGAACTCCAGTTCCTGCATAACCCGGCATTCCAGGCTGACCCGGGCTTCAGCGATCCGGGGCGATGATACCATGTCCGCGGCCACAGCCGTCAGGCCTACCTCCTTGATTTCGTCAACATCGCTTGGATAATCGGCGGCCGTCCGGATGGTCGCTTCCAGAAACGTGTCATCCATCATATTGATGACAAAATCCTTGGAGAATTTAATATTCCGGGCGGTGTCCTTTTCCTGATTTCCCTTCATGCCGGAAGCAACGCACATGATGGGCGGCTTGAAGGATACCGGCGTGACCGCGCTGTACGGGGCGGCGTTGTTAATGCCGTCTGCCCCTACGGTTGATATCAAGGCGATCGGCCTTGGCGCAATTACGGTTCCCAACAGTTTGTGCATCTTGTGGCCGCTGATGTCTTCGCTTTTCATCTTCATGGTATGTTTCCTCCCCGGTTGCAGTTTTGTTTTAAAAATACAAATTCCAAGTATCAAATTACAAAAAAAACTCAAATCCGATTAGGGATAACCAAAGCTGACCCCTCTATGCGCGGATATTTAATCAGAGCGGCGCCCGCCATTTAAGACTGCTTCCGTCATAACTCCATTTGCCCGGTACGCCCCGGGATATGATAAAACGGGGATGTTTCAACCATTGAAACAATTCCTGGTAGGCCTCGGAAACAATTTTAAATTTTTCTCCATCGCCGCCGACGTCCGGGTGGGTTCTCATAGCTTCTTTCCGGTAGGCCGTTTTTATTTTCCGGCTGGATTCATCGGAACGGATGTCATGGATAGACAGTTTAAGCGTTCGGAGCTGTTTTTGAATGTTTGTCCCGCTTATTTTTGCAACCGGCTTGACCATGTCTCCTGTGATGGTCCCCTTGTGGCCTTTATTGAGGATATGAATCGCAGTGAGCGACCGGCATCTGGACTGTTTGTTTTTATTATACCATTCACGGCTCAATTCAATGCACATGCGCTTGAGATCTTCCGCAGGCGTCTGGCCGGGCGTTCGTTCATAAAAAAATGAAAACACTTCAGGCGATCGGTAGGGGAGAACGTTAATGATCAGGAGGTATTCCGAGAATGAAAAAGTTCCGTAATTCGTATGTAATGCCAGCAATAGATTTTTTAACCATCGCAGCGAAAACATCAGGAGGTCTCTACATCTTCTTGAACAGTAGCGTTTTCTTCTATTCGCTAATATCGCCCCGCATGACAGACATTTTTTTTCTTTATTGCCGTCGTGAGAGGAAGAGATGATTTCATTCTTATTTTCCATATGTAAAAAAAGCACGGTCGCTTGAATTTGTTTTAAATTCCTTACAGATTAAAATCTGTCCCGTCCGGAGCGTGTCGAGTTGTTTTTCATACATAGGTATTAACGGGGGCTGCAGGGCTCAACCGGAAGGATCAACCGGAAGGTGGCGCCTTTACCCTTTACACTTTTGAGTTCAATATCGCCGCCGAGATTCTTTGCCATAATCAAAGCGCCCGCCAGCCCCAGGCCATGCCCCTGGCGGGAAACCGCTTCACCCGGATTTACCTGGGTATACCTGCGAAAAACAGCCTGATGATGTTCCGGGTCGATTCCCGGGCCGTCATCGGTGACGTCGATACAAACACAATCATTTTCCCGGGCCAATTTGACCTCAAGCAGATCCTTGCGGTAATGCAGGCCATTTTTAATCAGATTGCCGACAATCTGCCTGAATTTGACTTCGTCCTGGAACATCTCGATCTCAGTCAGTTTCGGCTCTATCTGGAATGATATCCCACAGCTGTTGAGATACTGCAGGATTTCTTCCGGCTCGGTATATCGGCTGGACTGTTCAGCAATCACGGCCGCCTTGGTCTCCAATGCCTCCAGCAGGGCTTCGTAGGTGGCTTTGGCAGGCTGAAACCGGCAACTGATAAAACAGCCGGCTTCGGAGCGGCCGATTTCAAGCAGGCCGTTGAGCATCTCCCAGGCCTTTTTTGTATTCCGCAAGACCCGGTTGAGCGTCCTTTCCTGGGGTGCGGACAGCGATCCGTATTTGTCCTGTTTGGTAAGCAGCGTCTTGATACCGGTTTCAATAACGGAAATGGGATCTTTTAGTTCATGGATCAGAAATTCAATTTGAACTTCGCGGAAAAAGGTTTTATGGTTCGTTTCCGGGGGTGGGATTGCTTCAGGAGAATTATGCGATGTACTCATTTTTTTTCCTTTTATTTTCAGTGGAATTTTTAGGCGAAGCGATTTTGGGGGACGGTAAAAACCGAAGCGTCATCGTCGTTCCGCCGGAGTTGAGGCAATCGTCCGTTGTCTGACAGTCTTTGCAGGCGGCGATGTCCCCCGGGCAAAGATCCTCGTCCCGGGGTATGAATCGACAACGGCTGGATTCCATTCGAATCGCAAAATGGTAACGCTCAGAAAAAATTTTCAGGCGAAGCAGGTCAAACCCCTTGCCGCCGGCATAAAAGTCATAAGGCGCTTTAGTGCAATAATGGGCAGTTTCGGAAGTCGTAAACGTGCTTTCGAAGATAAGGCGCTGGTTTTCTTCCGTGATGCCGATGCCATGGTCTTTGACAACCAGCTCCGGCCCCTTTTCACCGGTCTGGACGATGATCTCAATGCGTCCGCCGTCAGGGGTATTTTCAATCGCATTGCGTATCAGGCCCTCGACGATTTTTAGAAGAACCTCCTCCGGGATTCGGATGGGAGGGGTGCCGGAAATCCGGGTTTCGATATGGCATTTGCGGTGTGAAAACCGGGGTCGCAGGGATTTAAGGTGCTTGCGGACGAACCGGTCGAGGTGAATTGTCTGCAGGACCAGATGTTTGGGTCCAAAAAGATTGTCGATCCGGGCCCGGATTCTTTCAACGGCATCGCCGTCGCCCAGTTCTTCCGTAATCAGGGCCTCCAGTTCATCCGTGCATACATCGAGCAGGGTTGAAAGCAGGGTGTGGGCCCGGTAGTCCCTTTCATGCAGGATGTCTTCGACCTGATACTGCATCTCCAGGATGCGCTTGAGGTTGCGCTGGGCTCTTTCCAGCGCCTTTTCCCAACTCCTGTCTTTTTCCTGTTCGGACAGCTTTTTACTTAACAGGTTGAGGGAAGCGGACAGCACCGATACGGGAGTTTTTAATTCATGCGACAGGTGATTAATGACCCGGTCTTTGGCGCGGTTCAAACTTTGAACTTCTTCATAGGAGTGTTTCAGCGCTTCGTTGATCCTGGCATTTTCAATCGGGTGGGCGACGGTGCTGGCGATGGTGCTTAATAAAAAAACGTCGGCCTGATCAAAATCTCCTTCCTTTTTATTTACGGCGCATAGTACGCCGATCATCCGGTTCTGAATTCCGATGGGGACATCCAACATATTGCGGGTTTGATACACGGCCTTTTCATCTACCTGTTTAAAGAAGTAAGGGCTTTTGGATGTATCCGGGACGATCATGGGCTGACCGGTTCGATATACATGGCCGGCAACACCCTTGTCCGCCGGGAAACGAATTTCTCGCATTCGTTTCCCGGCTTCTTTGTTGTCATAGGTAGCGGCCGGAAAATAGAATTCTTTTTTATTTTCGTCCAGCAGGATTACCGAAGCGCCCTCGACTGCAAGGAGGTCCTGGACTTCTTTAATAATGAAATCCAGCAGCTGATCCAGCTGCCGGAACAGCGGCAGGGCTTTGGCAATGCGGAAAAGGGCCTGGTTGCTGCGAGCGGCTCTGCGTTCATGGGTGATATCGCGGGCGATGCCGCGAAATCCGATTTTTTGCCCGTGATCGTCCAAAATCAATTTGGCGGAAATTTTCAGTATGCGCCGTTCACCGTCTTTGCGGGTGATATCCCAGATGATATCCGTAAATCCTTCACCGGTGCGATAAATTTTGTTGAAATGCTCAAAAGCGATTTCAGCATTTTGGGAGTTCATGAAATCGCGATAATTGCGATTTTGCATTTCATCACAGCTGAATTCAAAGATCCGGCAGAATGATTCATTGAAAAAGACAAAGTCGCCGTTGAGGTTTGTTTCGTAAAACCCATCGGCCACGTCTTCAATAAATACACGATACCGCTGTCTGTCGATCCCGCAGCTATCTGCAACCATCGGGGAGCCGGGCATGTGTTGCAGATGGTTCAGTTCCTGCGGGTGTGAATTTTGTCTGTTTTTATTTGATATCATGAACCGTGCCGGTGTTTGCGTTGAGACAACCGTTCCTTTTCAATTTATACGAAAAAGGGGGCCAGAGTGCAAGAAATTTGTCGGGCAATTCCATTTGAAACGGAATTGCCCGATGGCTGCATAGGAGCGTAATTTTGAAAACCACTCGAAAACAAAAGGAGGAAGAAGGCAATGGGCACCTCCTTCCTCCTGAGCGGGTGTCGTCAAAAAAATACGTTTCTGCAACGGAAGGTTATCTCAATTGTTTCGGCCTTTCATCCACGACCCGCAGGGCTTTTCCTTCGCTGCGGGCGATAAACTTGGGCTCCACCAGTTCGACTTCAACACCGATGCCCATCATTCCCTTGATATGTCCGGCAACTTTGGCGGCGACTTCCAGGCGTTTTTCAGCCCCGGCCTGATAAACCTCGTTTTTACCCTCAACCTGAACGATCAGCTGGTCCAGGTATCCCTTCTTGCGGACCACCAGGCGATACTGAGGTTCCACTTCTTCCACCTCCAGCAGCAGGGATTCAATCTGGGACGGGAAAACGTTGACGCCGCTAATAATGAGCATGTCGTCCGTTCGGCCGTAAACCTTGTCCATCTTGAGCAGGGTTCGGCCGCAGGAGCATTTGTCGCGGCGAAGACGGGTGATGTCTTTGGTACGGTAGCGCAGCATGGGCATGGCGCGGCGCTGCAGCGAGGTAAATATCAATTCGCCCCTTTCACCCAGGGGGAGCGGTTCCAGCGTGGCCGGATCGACAATTTCCGCCAGAAAACAATCTTCATTGATGTGCAGACCATCCTGGGCTTCACAGTCAAAGGAGACTCCGGGTCCGCCGAGCTCCGTCAATCCGTATGCCTCCATGGCCTTGATGCCCATGCGGTCTTCAATTTCACGGCGCATGGAGATGGACCAGGGTTCGGCCCCGAAGACCCCCACCTTCAGGGGCAGGGAGCGGAAATCCACCTTCATTTCAGCGGCCCGTTCGGCGATGGTGAGCGCATAGGAGGGCGTGCAGCACAGGGCTTTGGCGCCGAAATCCTTTAAGAGCATAATCTGGCGTTCCGTCAGCCCGGAGCTTGTGGGGACGACCGCGCAGCCCATCAGGGACAGCCCCTGATGAAATCCGAGCCCGCCGGTGAACAGGCCGTGTCCGTAGGCATTCTGGACGACGTCACCCGGCCGGACCCCGGCTGCGTAGAGATTTCTGGCCATGCACTCGGACCACTGCTGCAGATCTTCGGCTGTGTAAGGGCCGGTAATGGGCTTTCCGGTGGTGCCCGAAGAGGCGTGCACGCGGCGAATGTCCTTCATGGGGACGGCGCACAGGCCAAAGGGGTAATTGTCCCTCAGGTCATTTTTGACAGTGACGGGAAGCTTGGCGACATCCTCAAGGCTTTTGATGTCATCGGCCTTGATGCCCATTTCCTTGAGTTTTTTCTTGTAAAAGGGGACTTTTTGTGAAACCCAAGAGACGGTTTCTTTGAGTTTTTTTAATTGAAACTTTTGCAGGTCCTTCAGCGGCATGCATTCGAATTTGTCGTTCCAGGGCATCGTTTACCTCCTTATGTGATAAAATCCCGTAAAAAAGAATTCCATAAAGCAAATCCCTGCGGGGATAACCCAAAGGCGGCTTCCCCGTGGCCGGATATTTATCCGTTCCGCTGATAGGCATTCTGGGCAGCCGCATAACCCAGATCAAATGCCGTCAAATTGATTTCCTGAAACGATTCTTTTGTAGCTGCTCGAATGGCCGCTTTAACACTTTCTCCCGAGAGCGGCAGCGTACCGGTCTGGATCAGGGCGCCCAGCAGAACCATATTCAAGGACATGACGTTGCCGGCTTTCCTGGCAAGGGCAAGCGCGTCGAATGCAACCAGTTTCGCGGTTTTTGACTGAATCCGCTTTTGGAGTTGAGCCAGGTCCGGATAAACCCCTTTTCCGATCGCTACCGTAAACGGCGGCAGGGGCGCAGTGTTTGTGATCACGACGGTGTCGGCGCTGCATTTATTGATGGCCCGCAGTGTTTCGGAGGGTTCAAAGCCGACCAGCACGTCGGCTTCGCCGTCTGAGATGATGGTGCTCCTGGCATCGCCGAACACCACAGACGATTCCACCACGCCGCCCCGTTGGGCCATACCATGTATTTCGCTCATGCGCACCGGGATGCCGGCCATCAGGGCGGCTTCCGCCAGCACTTTGGATGCCAGCAGATTGCCCTGCCCACCCACTGCGACAATTATCAGTCGTGTTATATCCATCAGTTCGTTCCTCGTGAAAGTATGAGATGATGCTTTTGCGTGATGTTATGCATGGCGTTTTAACGGTAAAATGGCATTTTCAGGGCAAATCTGCGCGCATACGGCACATCCCACGCACTGATCGGGATTGATGTTTACCCGGCTGGCCTCGATATAAAATGCCGGGCAGGCCAAATCGTTGATGCAGCTGCGGTGATTTTTACATTTATCACTGATATAAAACGGTTTGTTGCCGGTTTTTTTCAGGCTTTTGCGATTCAGTACGCAGGACTCCTTTGAAATGACGACCGAGACTCCCTGATGATCGAGAGCCGTTTTGATGGCCTCGATGCTTTTTTTGACCTGATAGGGGCGAATGACCGTAACATGCTTCACCCCGACAGCCCTGACAACGTTTTCGATGGATACCTGCTGGTAGCCTTCCATGTTCATTTGCGACATGTCCACCCCCGGGTGGGGCTGGTGGCCGGTCATGGCGGTGGTCCCGTTGTCCAGAATCACAAGTGTAAAATTATGATTATTGAAAACGGCGTTCACCAGGCCGGGAATTCCGGAATGAAAAAAGGTGGAGTCGCCGATAAAGGAAATCACCTTTTTTTTAGTGACCTTGGAAAAACCGCAGGAGGTACCGACGGATGAGCCCATGCAAATCAAAAAATCTCCCATGGAAAGCGGCGGTAAAAATCCAAGCGTATAACAGCCGATGTCGGTGGGATGAATGGTTTCAAGTCCTTCGGCCGCCTTTCGGACGGCATAAAATGTGGCCCGGTGAGAGCAACCGGCACAGAGATTCGGCGGCCGCGCCGGAATTTCAGGAATATCCGAAAGGTCCGGCAGGGCTCGGGCGGTAAAGCGTACGCCGAAATAAGCGGCGATGCATTTACGGACATCGGCCGGATTAAACTCAAACAGGCGCGAAAAGAGATCTTTGCCCTTGCCCCGGATGGAAAGCGTCAGTTTTTCTTCCTGGGCCAGCGCCTTGACGGCCTCTTCCATGTAAGGTTCGCCTTCTTCAATGATGAGCACTTTTTCGCAGCTCTTCAAAAACGCCTTGATCGTGGCGGCCGGCATGGGATTTGAAAAACCGATCCGCAGGATTTTGGTTTTGTCGGCGATATTTAAATCCGCGACGGCGTCGCTGCTGTAGTTGTAGCTGACGCCGTTGCAGATGATGCCCCAACTGCCATTGCCCTGGGTAAAGTTATAGGGGGACCCGTCGGAAATCCGGGCGGCTTTTTCGATGTTTTGGAGCAGCTTGACATGCAGTTTTCTGGAAACCGCCGGGACGGTGACATAGTTGAAAGGATCCTTTTTAAAATCACCGGCGGTGATGCGTGGCTTTATCTTGCCCAGGGTCACAATTGCCGACGAATGATTGATCCGGGTGGTGGTTCTGAGAATAACCGGTTCCTTTAATTCTTCGGAGAGATCAAACGCATAGGAAACCATGTCTTTGACCTCTTCAACCGAAGACGGCTCAATGATGGGAAGCCCGGAAAGTTTACCGTAATACCGGTTGTCCTGTTCATTCTGGCTGGAAAACATGAAAGGGTCGTCGGCCGATAGGATGACCAGTCCGCCTTTGACCCCCACATAGGCCAGCGTCATGAGGGCGTCTGCCGCTACATTCATCCCGACATGCTTCATGATGCAAAGGCTGCGGACACCGGCATTGGCGGATGCAGCCGTGACTTCCAGGGCCACCTTTTCGTTAATGCTGTATTCAAAATAAAGGTCGCTCTCCTGAGCGATTTGAAACAGATTCATGGATATCTCGGAAGACGGGGTGCCCGGGTAAGTTGCGGCAAGCGCAACTCCCGCCTCAATGGCGCCCCGCGCGATGGCTTCATTGCCCAGAAGCATCAACTTCCGGCCCGGTTGCTCGGCAAGTAACTTGTGCATGGTGTTTCCTTTATTTTCCTTTAAATTCGGGCCGCCTTCGTCCTAAGGCGGAGAGTCCCTCAAGGGCATCGGCGCTGGAAAAAATTTCAGCCAGACGTTCCAGTTCGATCTCAACGGCTGCGGGGATGGGCCGGCCGGTCTGCGCATCGATGATTTCATTTGAAATTTTAAGTGCCAGCGGCGCTTTGAAACCGACTGATTTTAACGTCTTCGCTGCGACGTCTTCAGCCACGCTTTCCGGCAATTTTCCGCTTAAGAGCCTGGCGATATTATCGGGGCGGCCGATCTGGCGATACGAATCAAATGCCGGCGGGATTTCACGTTGCCGGTATTTGTCCGGAAGTCCCTCCTGAAGCAGGGCGTGGATGGTGGCCGGGACTTCGGTTGCGGCACACAATCGGGCGGCGATTCCCAGCGCCTGCATATCGGCGGCGGTGAGGGCGGCGCCGGTAAAAACATAGTATTTGGCCAGTTCGGGTCCGACCTGGCGGGCCAGGCGCAGCATGCCGCCCAATCCGGGATAAATGCCGATGCCGGTTTCAGGAAATGCCATGGAGCCGTCCGGTGTTGCCACGATGGACTGACAGGCCAGGGCAAATTCACTACCGCCGCCCATGGACAGACCGTCCAGCAGGGCAACGGTCGGTTTGGCGGCGGTTTCGATGTTGAGTAAAAGCCGGTGGCCGTTGCGGGTAAAGTCGACGATATCCGAAATCTGATTGGCCTTTATCTTTTCGACAAAATAGCGGATGTCGGCTCCGGCGACAAACGCCTTACCGGCCCCCTGGAAAACGATAGCCGCTGCCTTGGGATCCGCTTGGGCTTGTGTAAAACAGACTTCAAGCTGCCCGACCACGGTTTCGTTCAATGCATTCATTGCTTCCGGCCGGTTCAGCGTGATAAAGGCAATCCCGTCTTTAACCGTCAGGTCGACAAAGTTAAACGAAAAGGGTTTTGCAAGGGTTTTCTGATTCGCCAGAATTTGCGGCATTTTAAAGTCAGGATATTTTTCGGAGATGGCCTTTACCGATTGATAGGTTTTGTCGATACCGATTTTGTTCATGATTTCAAACGGACCCAGGGACCAGCGCAGACCGATTTTGGCGCCGCGGTCCGTGTCTTCAATGCTGGCAACGCCTTCATCCACCAGGGCGGCGGCCACTCCCAGACAGACGCCGTAAAACCGGTCGGTCACAGCGGGGATCCGGGATTCATCAATTTCCCCGGTTAAATCCCAGTTTTTTTTCATTTGCAGTTGTGCCTGCAAGGCTTTGGCCGGAGCATAAAACGCCCCCAGTTCATTTCCAAGGGTAGTGGCGGCGTGCACGGCAATGGGGATGCCGGTCACATTCATCAGCTCAAAGGGCCCCATGCCGATGTTAAAGGCGCGCTTGGCGCCCGCCTCGATGGTGGCGATGCCGGCCACTTTTTCCTCCAGCATGCGGACTGCTTCATTCAGGAAGGGAACAAAAAAACGGTTGACCGCAAAACCCGGTTGGTCTTTAACGACAATGGCGGTTTTGCCGTGGAGCTTGGCAACCAGCAGGGAAGTTTCAACGGTTTCGGGGCTGGTGCCGTCGTGGGGGATGACTTCCAGCAGACGGTTTTTGGCCGGATGATAAAAATAGTGCAGGCCGATAAACCGGTCCGGGCGCGCTGTCTGACCGGCAAATTCGCCGACATAAAAGCTGGACGTGTTGGTGGCAAGGATCGTCTTGTCCGAACAGATCCGGTCCAGTTTTTTGAAAAGTTCGGATTTTATGGTCTTATCTTCAAATATCGCTTCAATAACCAGGTCCGCGTCCTTAACCGCCTCTAAATCGGTGGTGGCCTGTATGCGGCCGAGAACTTCATCCACCTGCGCCGGTTTGATAATCTTGCGCTGGACGGCGTCCTGGAGGGTCTTGGCGATATTGGCAAGTCCACGCTCGACGAACGCCGGTTGCGTGTCGATCAGTACAACCGGGATGCCTTCCTGGGCAATTTTCTGAGCGATGCCGCTGCCCATGTTGCCGGCGCCGATGACGCCGATTTTACGGATCTGTGTCATAACACCCTCCCGGGCTTCTGCCGCTTTGCCTGATAGTTACTTGTTTTTCCATTGCGGTTTTCGTTTTTCTTCAAAACTTCTGATGCCTTCGAGGGTATCTTCGGTTTTCATGAGGGTATTCAGAAACAGGTCGCTGACACCCTGCAGCGCCTTTGAAAA
>Ga0068712_1004475_pt1 | contig 11789 bp, 11 predicted proteins | sample MTBAKSrepl1MetaG_FD_62987 | JGI IMG/M metagenome (GOLD analysis project Ga0068712, IMG submission 62987) | Enrichment culture microbial communities from Arthur Kill intertidal strait, New Jersey, USA, that are MTBE-degrading - MTBE-AKS1... | ecosystem: Environmental > Aquatic > Marine >... | reverse complement strand
CGCTGCGCCGCATTCGGCGCAATTTTTCAAGATGTGCTAAAAAAGCTTACGGCCGGCTCCGGCTTTTTGCGATTCGCCCTGACGGGATTCTTTTTGCTCTGTTTTCAATAAGTTTTCGATATTGTCCACATGGCAGATCATAATTTCAAATTGCGGCTGGCCGTACTGGTCCTCAAAAAGGGATAATATCATCATATCTTTATCGATGTTCCAGAAGACGGATTTTCCTTTTCGATCCTGCCAGTCGACTGTTTGAGGATCGCCATATTTTTGCCGGAGGGTTTCCAGGTAGTCCCTCCCGTCCCGTTTAGCCCTGATGCGAAACAGCAGCGGTTTTTGGGTATAGTTTGAAAAAAACAGTTCCACATAATGAAAGGTGGTTGAGTAGCGAAAGATCAGCTTGGTGGTGTTGCGCTCGATTCTTATCCGCCGGCCGCCCTCGTAATTTAATCGTTTGTTCAGTCTGCTGAGGTCCGGAAAATATCTTTCCAGGAATCCGGGCCGATGCATTTCAAGGTCAAGGACGGTTTTTGTTTCAACTGCTGCAGATCCCAGTATTTCTCTCAACCGGTTTCTGACCCTGTCCGTTAAAATTGAATCGGCATGCAGATCCAGAAAGGTAAACCCTCTGACGGGGGCGTCTGAAATTGCCGCAGATGAACCGGGCGGCGCTTTGTCAGTGAACCTTAAAAATATAATCAACAGGATGATCAGCACAACAAGGACTGAAATGACTGAGACGATCGTTATTTTTTTTGCTGATAGGGGAGCCATACACAACCTTACTGAGAATGTCTAAAGGGTTGACTTTTTAATCGGTACATAAGAATATTTATTATTTGTGAGACTAATTTTAACATCTTAACGGATTGAAAGCGAGTTCTTTTTATGCAGGCGGATTCGATTCATCAAAGACCCATCTGGCTGGATCCGAACAGCAAGAAGGTGAATATAATTGATCAGCGGAAGCTGCCCCATGCAGAAGTTGTCGTTGAGCTTGGCACGGTTGCGGACGTGGTTTATGCAATCACGGAGATGCTTGTGCGGGGGGCCCCCTTGATCGGCGTCACCGCCGCCTATGGCCTGTATCTTTCCGCAGTGACCGCTGCCGGAGAACAGGCCGGACCGGATTACCTGCTGAGGGACGCACAAAAGATAAAGGCTGCCAGGCCGACCGCCGTTAACCTTGCCTGGGCTGTCGACAGGGTTCTGGAGGTTGCATTAAAGCATAAAGATGTCGCCCGGCAGGTTCATGCCGCCCGGATGGAGGCGGAAAAAATCGCTGAAGCGGAAGTGGAAAACTGCAAACAGATCGGGCGCCATGGGATGGACTTGATCATACGGATCAGCCGGGAAAAGAAGGGAGCGGCCGTTAATATTTTAACCCATTGCAATGCCGGCTGGCTTGCCTGTGTGGAATACGGTACGGCGACAGCCCCTATCTATGCAGCCCATGAAAACGGCACAGCGGTCCATGTGTGGGTGGATGAAACCCGGCCGCTGAACCAGGGGTCCCGTTTGACCGCCTGGGAGCTTGGCAAAAAGGGAGTTCCGCATACCATTATTGTGGACAATGCGGGGGGCCATCTGATGCAGCGCGGAAAAGTCGATATGGTCATTACCGGTACGGATCGAACCACTTTTACGGGGGATGTGGCCAATAAGATCGGAACCTATTTAAAAGCCCTGGCTGCAAAAGACAATCATATTCCGTTTTATGTTGCTTTGCCCTCAAGCACCTTCGACTGGACGCTTAGAGACGGAATAAAGGAAATTCCGATTGAAGAACGTAGTCCGGACGAGGTCAGATATGTTCAGGGGATGGACGGCGGGGTTATCCGCAGAGTTTTGGTTCCCCCGGCGGGCAGCCCCGCAGCCGACTATGCTTTTGACGTCACACCTGCGAGACTGGTGACCGGATTTATCACGGAACGGGGTGTCTGCCGGGCGACCGAAGCGGACATCCGGCGCCTGTTTCCTGAAAAATATGTTTGACTATCGAGCGATACCTTCCCCGTGAAACCGGATAAACCGCATATACTCCTGGTCAACCCCTGGATAACCGATTTTGCTGCATACGATTTTTGGTCCAAGCCGCTGGGGCTGCTGACCCTGGCCGGCATTCTCAGAATGCACGATTTTAAAGTGTCCTATCTGGACTGCCTGGATCGTTTTCATCCCAACGCTCCGGCTTCAGACCCCGGCGCCCGGGATGGACGCGGTTCCTATCTGAAGACACGCATACCAAAACCGGATGTTTTGGGTGATGTCCCCCGCAATTTTTCCCGATATGGGATCCGGCCGGACTGGTTCCGAGAGGATTTAAACGCATTGAAGCATCCGGATCTTATTTTTGTAACGTCACTGATGACATACTGGTATCCCGGGGTTCAGGAAACGATCCGGTGCATTCGAGAAATATTTCCGGACACGACTGTAATTCTGGGCGGGATTTATGCAACCCTGTGCCGCAAGCATGCTGCCGGCCATTCAGGCGCGGACTTGATCGCGTCCGGTGCGGGGGAGGGTCTGATTCTGGAACTGGCCGCCCGGCATACCGGTTTTTCGGTAAATTCCCGATTTGATCCGGAAGACATGAATTCGTATCCTTATCCGGCTTTCGATCTCCAGCGCAAGGTGAACTATGTCCCTTTATTGACCTCCAAAGGGTGTCCCTTCAAATGCGCGTACTGCGCATCGCATTTGCTTTATTCCGGGTGGATGAGACGGGAAGTGGGTGCGGTTGTATCAGAAATTCGATTCTGGCATCGAACCCATGGGGTCAAAAATTTTGTTTTCTATGATGACGCCCTTCTGGTGGATGCCGAAAAACATGCTTTGCCCCTGCTTGAAGCGGTCATCCAGGCCGGTTTAAAGATTCATTTCCACCTTCCCAACGCCATTCATATTCGTGGGATTACAGAACCGATCGCCGCTATGATGTATCGGGCCGGGTTTAAAACCATCCGTCTCGGGCTTGAAACCATAGCTTTTGAACAACGGGAAGGACTGGATGCGAAAGTGACGGCGGCTGAATTTGTCCAGGCGGTCAGGCTGCTGAAAAATGCCGGCTTTAACAAGGATCAGATCGGCGCCTATCTCTTGGCAGGGCTTCCAGGGCAGTCGCTGGCATCCATCGCTGAATCGATTCGGATAGTCAGAGACAGGGGGATTACCCCCATACCGGCCTACTATTCGCCCATACCGCTGACCGGATTGTGGGAAGCGGCGGTAGAATCTTCCCGATATCCGCTTGCCGCGGACCCTATATATACCAATAATGCCGTTTTACCGTGTCGGTCCGAAGCTTTTTCCTGGGAAGTTGTTTCGTATCTGAAAAATCTTTCATCCGGAAAATTGGAAAGATAAAGAGGGTTTGCCAAAAGATATTGTAATCATGACAAAGTGTGTCTATGTTAAACTCAAAATTTTATCGATTAAATTGTATCAGGAAATATTGTCGTTATGTGTTGGTTGGTGCTATATTAACATTATGCCGAATATTTTTTTAAAGGGGGAGTTATGAACGACAAAGAAAAGGTTGTTAAAATTTCTCGCCAGGATGACGCCGACAGCATGACCGTTAAACGCGGACTGGCTCAGATGCTTAAAGGCGGCGTTATTATGGACGTGGTGACGCCGGATCAGGCCAGGATCGCCGAGGAAGCCGGGGCGGTGGCCGTGATGGCGCTGGAACGGGTTCCGGCCGATATCCGTGCAGATGGCGGTGTGGCCCGCATGTCTGATCCCGGAATGATCCGCAAGATTATGGAGTCCGTTTCCATCCCGGTGATGGCAAAGTGCCGCATCGGCCATTTTGTGGAAGCCCAGATACTGGAAGCCATCGGTGTCGATTATATCGACGAAAGCGAGGTGCTGACACCGGCGGATGAAACCTACCATGTCAACAAGCATCTGTTTAAGATTCCCTTTGTCTGTGGGTGCCGCAATCTGGGTGAAGCCTTGCGCCGGATGGGCGAAGGCGCCGCCATGATTCGCACCAAGGGCGAGGCCGGCACCGGCGACGTTGTGGAGGCGGTACGCCATGCCCGCACGGTTCTGGGAGAAATCCGGCGGTTGCAATTGATGCCCGACGAGGAATTGATGACTTACGCCAAAACCATTGGCGCACCTTATGAGCTGGTTAAAGCAACAAAAGCGCTGGGACGGCTGCCGGTGGTAAATTTTGCCGCGGGAGGGATTGCAACGCCGGCGGACGCGGCTTTGCTGATGCAGATCGGGGTGGATGGTGTCTTTGTCGGCTCGGGAATTTTTAAAAGCGGAAATCCTGCCCAGCGGGCCAAGGCCATTGTAGAAGCCACCACGCACTTCAGAAACCCGGACATCCTTGCCAAAGTCAGTGAAAATCTGGGCGCGCCCATGGTAGGCATCAGTGTCGGCAGTCTGACGGAAAAAGAGCAACTGGCGACACGCGGCTGGTGAAACATGGTGAGTGATCGGAAAAGAATCGGGGTGCTGGCGCTCCAGGGCGACTTTATTGAACACATCGCGGTGTTGCGACGCCTGGGCATGGTGGCCGTTGAGGTACGGCTGCCGGAGGACTTGCGGAATCTGTCGGGCCTGATTATCCCCGGGGGTGAAAGCACCACGATCGGGAAACTGGCTGTCAGCTACGGCTTGATGGAACCCTTGCGGGATTTTGGCCTTCGGAAGGCGCTATGGGGGACCTGTGCCGGCATGATTTTAATGGCCGGGGAAATCGGTATGGATCAGCCCGGCTTGGGTTTGATGGATATAAAGGTCCAGCGAAATGCTTTCGGACGTCAGAAGGAAAGTTTTCGAAGCGATATTATCGTGCCGGTTTTGGAGGAGGGAGATGTCCGGCCGTTTCCGGGTGTTTTTATTCGTGCGCCGAAATTCTTATCGGCAAGCGGAAAAGCGAAATTCATTGCTTTCCTGTCGGATGGGACTGCAGTGGCTGCCCGGGAGGGTAAATGGCTGGCAACCTCCTTTCATCCGGAATTAACACCGGATGACCGCTTCCACCGATATTTTTTAGGCCTGATTTAGGATAAACGCATCGGTCTAAACCGCTTCCCATTTTAAAACACAACCACCCGGTCCGGATCTGTGAATCATCGACAATTGCTTTTTTTAATCCATCTGTTTGACAAACACTGAATTTTATTCTACAAAATTTAACAAACGGGGACTATGAGGGTGAAGGACTTCCTGAAGCGAATATTTACCTTGAAACACAGAAAGCATAAACGTTACCAGGTTCAAGAGGGATTAACGGTTGCGATTGATCCGGAGTCTTCCCCCGGGGATCAAATCGTAAATATCGGACTGGGCGGTTTCACATTTAATTGGGTTGACAAAGGACAATCCCTCGCGGACAGGTTTAAGGTTAATTTGTTCCTGGATGGCAAGTTGTACCTGGAAAAGTTAAAGGTCAAGCTGGTTTTAAATACCGAGGCCGGTGATATTTCATACAGTTCAAAGACCATCCGCCGCATCAACGTCCAGTTTTTGAGTCTGACGCCGGTTCAGGAGTTTGATTTAAAAGCCCTGATTAAAAGTCACGGCCTAAAGGAGGTATAGCGAGGTCTTTGCCAGATTCATCTTGGCGCATATCCCATCTCGTCCGCCGGTTCAAGAAAAATTTGAGGAGGTAAATTGTGCTGGCATTCGCATCTGTCGATTTAAAAGAAGGAATGATCGAAACACTGATTGTCCCTGTTTGTTCGGACAAAGCGATTCATACGGATCGAACAATTGCCGCTATTGTGAAAAAAGCAAAAAAATTTAAGGAGTTTTGCGGAGAAAAAGATGAAGAAGTCGTTTTCTATAAACCCATCGGGACAGCGGTAAACCGGGTTATTTTACTGGGGCTGGGAAAATCGGATGCAGTTGATCCCGAAACCTTGCGGGCGATGGCGGGCAAAGCCGTCAAAAAATGCATCCGGATGAAGCTGGATGTCGTCCATTTGATGGCGCCGGCCGAACAAAAAATTCAGCTGGATTATCCTCTGATGATTGAGGCTCTGATGGAAGGGCTTTCACTGGGAAACCATCTGTTTGATAAGTATCTTCAGGAAAAAAAACACAAACCCCTTAAAAAAGCATACTTGCTGGTTGAAGCCGACGCGGCTAAAAAATACGGCAGGCTGCCGTCTCGCATAGAAGCGATTTGTGCGGGAACCGCCCTGGCACGGGACTGGGTCAGCATGCCGCCCAATGACAAGCGGCCGGATCAGTTTGCAAATCTAATCCTGGCAAAGGCACGCAAGGCAAAGCTGACAGCCAGGATCATGCAGGAAAAAGAAATGCGGCAGGAAGGTTTCGGCGCGCTGCTGGCTGTCGGCGCCGGGAGTCAGAACCGGCCGCGGATGGTCGTGCTGGAGTATAAATCCAAAGGCGCCGTGAAGACCGTTGCATTGGTCGGCAAGGGGGTGACGTTTGATTCCGGGGGAATTAATTTGAAGCCGTCGACTTCCATGGACGACATGAAAATGGATATGTCCGGCGCTGCTGCGGTTGCGGCCGCACTGATTGCGATGGCAACGTTGAAACCGAAAGTCCATGTGGTCGCTGCCATGCCCATCGTCGAAAACATGCCTTCGGGGAGCGCCTCGCGGCCGGGGGACATCATCAAGAGTTATTCGGGTAAAAGTATTGAAATCGGCAACACCGATGCCGAGGGTCGGCTGATCCTTGCGGATGCCATGGCCTTCGTGTCTCGAAAATATAAACCGCAAATCCTCATCGATCTGGCCACGCTTACAGGCGCTTGTGTCGTGGCGTTGGGAGAAAAAATCGCCGGGGTTTTTACAGATGATGACGATCTGGCCGAAGCAATTGTCACATCCGGGAAAAAGACCCATGAGCGCTGCTGGCGGATGCCGCTGCCGCCGGATTACAAAGAACAGCTCAAGAGCGATTTTGCCGATATCAGCAATATGGGCAGTACGCGCTGGGGCGGCGCCATTACCGCCGCGCTGTTTTTATCCGAATTTGTCAAGGATACCCGCTGGGCCCATATTGATATCGCCGGGCCGGCTTATGCCAAAAAGGGGAATGCCTACTGTCCGGCGGGGGGTACCGGATTCGGTGTACGGCTGTTGTGTGATCTGATCAACAAGTTATAACCTGAACCGTGACGCTAAAAGGAGACAGATCCATGACCCAATATACGTTGATGGGGATACTTTCATGTGTGGGAGGCGGTGTGTTGATCGGCTTCCAGGCTGTGTCGAGCGCAATGGGATCCAAAGGGGCCTGGCTGAGTTTATCCCTCGTTGATATCGCCGGTGAACAATATTTTGAATGGATGGGCGGCGCCTCCTTCGGGGGTATTGAAAGAATCGCTGCGTATATCGTAACCATGCCGTTGTTTATTTTATTGTTCTGTATCGGCGGGCTGTTTTTTGTATTGGATTACTTTCTGGGGCGAAGGTAACACCCGGACGGCTGATTTTTCGGTATATACGTTCACTCACGGGATTTCAATTTGAATAAAAGGAGGCGCTGTTATGAATAACCGCAAAGGTGTTGTCACGATGAAAGGAAATCCGCTCAGTTTGGGCGGCGAAGAGGTAAAGATCGGCCAGCCGGCTCCTGATTTTGAAGTTTTGGACAATGATCTGAAGCCGATAAAGTTCTCATCCTATAAAGGAAAGATCTGCGTGATTTCATCGGTGCCGTCGCTGGATACCCCGGTATGTGATATGGAGACCCGTAAATTCAACCAGATGGCTGCAAAACTGAGCTCCGATGTGAACATCCTGACCATCAGTATGGACCTGCCGTTTGCCCAGAAGCGCTGGTGCGGCGCAGCCGGCGTCGACAAGGTCATAACGCTTTCCGATCATCGACAGGCGGCATTCGGCAATGCCTATGGCGTTCTGATCACTGAATTGCGCCTGCTGGCCCGGGCGGTCTTTGTGGTGGATAGAAAGGGAGTGATTCAGTATATTCAGCTGGTTCCTGAGATTGCCCAGGAGCCGGATTATGATGCCGTGCTGAAGGCTTTGAGTAAGGTTGCTTAAAGGTTACTTCTTTTCGGCGGTCTGAAAAATAAGAGCGGCGAATTCTTTTCCGGCCTGGTAAACCTCCTCCAAATACTCAGGGTGCTTGAAAACATCTCCCTCAAAATCAAGTCCCCTGTAGAGGCACGTGCGCCAAAGCTGTGCATCCAGCGTGTCAAAAAAATATTTTATCGTCAGGAGCGAGCCCTCGAACAGTTTTTTCCCTTTGGTAGCACCTGCCGAAATAAACAGCCCTTGTCGGGTTGGCCGGCGCGCGCCAAAGGGAACTTTGTCGACCCAGTATTTCTTGACCCACAGGGACTGGCATCGATCCATCAAAATCTTGGTATGCGCACTGACCGTGTAAAAAAAAATAGGTGAGGCCAGCATGATGCCTTGTGATGTGAGTAATTGTTCCAGAACTCCTTGAAAATCGTCCTGAATGGCACATTGACCGGACTGTTTGCATCCGTAAATTTCAAGGCAAGGCGACATCCTAAGATCGCGTAAAACAATTTCGTTGACCACTGCTCCGGCATCCCGGGCGCCTTTTATCGCCTGTCGCAACAGGGTGGCGGTGTTCCCCTTACGCCGGGGGCTTCCGAAAACGGCTGCTATTCTAGGCATTCGATTTTCCTGGTTGAGTCTGCTGCTCGTATGCAGCAATCAAACCGCTTTGCATCAATTTTCATGGCGGAATCTGAGGTTATATTACCAGCTGGTTCATTTCAAAGATAGGCAGGCATATCGAAAGAACGATAAAGCCGACGATGACCCCCATGATCAGTATCATGACCGGTTCAAGTAGCGAGGTCATGCTGATAACCGTTGACGTCACCTCGTTTTCAAACACATCCGCAATTTTGTTCAACATTCGTTCCAGTTCTCCGCTCTGCTCACCTACCTGAATCATCTGCAGGGCAAGTCCCGGAAATGCATTTGAAGTCGTCAGCGCCTGGTATAATGCCTGCCCGTTACCGACTTCTTTGGTGGCGGACTCGATAGCCTTTGAAATTAAAGCGTTCGTAATAATATTTTTAACGATTTCCAGCGCCGGCAGCATGGAAACACCGTTTTCCAGCAGAGAGCCGAGGGTGCGGGCAAAGCGCGCCACCGATAGTTTTCTGGTCAGGGGGCCGGTCAGCGGCAGTGCAAGCAGGAGCTTATCCCAAAAATATTTTCCCCGGGCTGTTTTTCTGATGCTTCTAAATACCGGAACGGCAATACCGGCAACGAGCAAAAGCACCCAGCCATAGGATCTAAACAGGCTGCTGACGGCAATCAATAACCGGGTCGGCGCCGGCAGGACCTGATTCATTTCGGAAAAGACGCTGATGATACTGGGAACGATATAGGTCAACAGCAGCGTCAGAACAATGACGCTGATAACCGTCATCAGGGCCGGATAGGCTAAAGCCGAGCGGATACGGACATTTAAGGCCTGTTGTTTTTCAGTGATATCCGCAAGCCGTTCCAGAACAATTTCCAAGGTCCCCGATGTTTCGCCGGCATGAACCATGTTGATGTAAAGGGGTGAAAATGTTCCCGGATGTTGCGATATGACGCCGGCAAAACTGCTGCCCTCGACAATGGCATCTTTTATTTGAGTCAGCAGTTTTTTAAACGCATGCGATTTGGTTTGCGGTATCAGGGTGTCCAGCGCGGTTACCAGTGGAAACCCGGCCCCCACCAGGGTCGCCAACTGACGGGTCATTAAAGAGATTTCAGGCAAACTGATCCGGGAAAACGGGCGTTTGAATGTAAACGTACCGGCTTCCTTTTTCACGGCGGCATCGCCGACTTCTTTGATTGAAACCGGATAGACCTTTGAGGCGCGTAATTTCTGCCGAACCGCGACGGAACTTTCGGCATCGATGACGCCTGCAACGGGTTTGCCCTTTATATTCAAGGCAGAGTATTCAAATACCGGCATAGGATATAATCAAAACAGTTTTTATATTTTTGAGATGAATTCTATATCGCTATACAAAAAAATAAAAAATATTTCACATAGCGCGGCTGCGAACGGCCTGTGGTCTTTCATATCAGGCTTAGACCGGGAAAGCAACTGTTTGCCGGGGGTATTGCCGAAGTGAATCCCTGCTTCGGCCTGTTGCAGGCTTTATTCTGTCCCTTTTCTGTGATAATCAGATTCCATACCGCGGGGTTGCGGATCAAAGAAGGAAAAGCTTTTAACTAACGTTTCATCATAACAAGGAGAGACGAACATGCCGGAATTCATATATCAGACCCCCTTTCCGTTGGGCAAAGATGACACAACGTACCGTCTGCTGTCCGATGACTGTGTCAGTGTCGCTGATTTTAAGGGACAGCCGATGATTAAGGTTGACGGGGAGGGGCTTGCTTTTCTGGCCCATCAGGCCCTGCGTGAAGTTTCCTTCCTGCTCCGACCCCGGCATAATCAGCAGGTTGCCGATATACTTTCCGACCCGGAAGCTTCCCCCAATGATCGCGGGGTTGCCGCCGCCATGCTGCGGAACGCCGAGATTGCCGCCAGATTTGAACTCCCCTTTTGCCAAGATACCGGAACGGCAACGGTCATCGCCCAAAAAGGCCAACAGATCTGGACCGGCTGCAACGATGCGGAATTCCTTTCAAGAGGAATTTATAAGACCTATACCGAGGAAAACCTGCGTTATTCTCAAACGGTTCCGCTGGATATGTACAAAGAAGTCAATTCCGGCTGCAATCTACCGGCCCAGATTGACATCTACGCTACTGAAGGCGCCGAATATCAATTCCTCTTTGTCGCCAAAGGGGGCGGCAGCGCCAATAAGACGAGTCTGTTCCAGGAAACCAAAGCACTGCTGAACCCGGAGTCTCTAGAGAAATTTCTGATCGGTAAAATGAAAACCTTGGGCACCGCGGCTTGTCCGCCATACCATTTGGCGTTTGTTGTGGGTGGCACCAGTGCGGAAGCCTGCCTGAAAACGGTCAAACTCGCTTCAACCGGTTACCTCGACAACCTGCCGGCGGAGGGAAACCGGGGGGGGCAGGCTTTTCGCGATCTTAAATTGGAAAAAGTAATTCATCAAGCGGCCCGGGAAAGCGGCATCGGTGCTCAGTTCGGCGGCAAATATTTTGTCCATGACGTGCGGGTCATTCGCCTGCCGCGCCACGGCGCCTCCTGCCTGGTGGGCATGGGGGTTTCCTGTTCGGCCGACCGCAATATCAAGGCCAAGATCAACAGGAACGGCATCTGGCTGGAAGCGCTGGACCCCGATCCCGGCCGCCTGATCCCGGATCAGTTTCGCAGTAAGCATGATCATGGTGTCGTCAGAATCGATCTGGATCAACCGATGGCAAGCATCCTGGCGCAACTGACCCGGCATCCGGTGGCTACCCAGCTCGCCCTGACCGGTACCATTATCGTTGCCCGCGACATCGCCCATGCCAGGTTCAGGGAGATCCTCGCTTCCGGCAAAGAACTTCCCGCATATCTTCGGAACCACCCCGTTTACTATGCCGGCCCTGCCAAAACCCCGCCGGGCAAGGCTTCCGGATCTTTCGGCCCGACCACGGCGGGTCGAATGGATTTTTATGTGGAGATGCTGCAGGCCAATGGCGGATCCCTGGTAATGATCGCCAAGGGAAACCGTTCTCGGCAGGTGACCGAAGCCTGTCGGAAACACGGCGGCTTCTATCTGGGTTCCATCGGCGGACCGGCGGCCCTGCTGGCCGAGGAGCACATCAAAAAGGTCGAATGCATCGACTTTCCCGAACTCGGCATGGAAGCGGTCTGGCGGATCGAGGTGGTGGATTTTCCGGCCTTTATCC
>Ga0068712_1004473_pt1 | contig 11796 bp, 9 predicted proteins | sample MTBAKSrepl1MetaG_FD_62987 | JGI IMG/M metagenome (GOLD analysis project Ga0068712, IMG submission 62987) | Enrichment culture microbial communities from Arthur Kill intertidal strait, New Jersey, USA, that are MTBE-degrading - MTBE-AKS1... | ecosystem: Environmental > Aquatic > Marine >... | reverse complement strand
GTTCGGTATATTCAATTATTGCAAAAATGATACGGATGGAGAGTAACCTCTATTAAAGGGGAAAAGGTGCGGGGAAATTATGGGACGTATTAAACTTATAAACTTATAAACTTATTTATCAATGAGCGAATAGTTATTGGGCTTTGCGAGTTACAGCCTTACCGACAGGTGTTACCAATAAATCCCGTCGGCGGGAGAGCGATACCCTTGTCATCCCCGACTTTCTGACCGCCACCAATCTTTTTTAATTTTTTCCTCCTGTCAATACGCCTATGAAAGATATGATACAGCGCTCCCGGAGCATCTATTCATGATTTTCCCGGCATGAAATCTGAATAATTTGTTTCCAGGTATTAATTAAGTTTAACAGTTTCATACGTCCCTCTAAACGCAGGGATGCATGATTGTGTGAGTCCTGCTAAGCCCCCTTGATGCCGTATCGTTTCAGCTTGCGCCACAGAGAAACCCTGTCGATGCCCATGATCCTCGCCGCTTTGGCTTTGTTGCCGCCGCATCGTTCCAGCATCCATTCGATGTAATGTTTTTCTTGCTCTTCCAGAGTCGGAATGCCCGATGAACTTTTTCGGTAGATTTCAATAGAAAGATTTCGAATATGATCGGGAAGGTCGTCGGCGCGGATGGAAGGACCATTTTCCAGGGCTACCGCTCTTTCGATGACGTTTTCGATCTCCCTTATATTCCCCGGCCAGCCGTATTGACAGAGCAGATCGATGGCCTCCCGGTCTATTTCAGAGATTTCTTTTTTCATGGCCTGGCTCTTTTGTTTCAGAAAATGGTGGGCAAGTAGCGGGATGTCTTCCTTTCTTTCCGACAGGGGTGGAAGAAATAAAGTGATGACATTGAGCCTGTAGAACAGATCGTGGCGGAACCTGCCGTCTTCGATATCCTTCTTTAAATCCCGGTGGGTGGCGGCAATGAATCTGATGTCCACGGGGATAGGGTCGACCCCGCCGACCCGAAGGAATTCTCCCTCCTGAATCACACGCAGCAGCTTAATCTGCATGGTTAGAGGCATGTCTCCGATTTCGTCCAGAAAAACCGTGCCTCCGCTGGCCACCTGAAGGAGACCTGCCTTGTCTTTGGTAGCTCCGGTAAAAGCCCCCTTCTCGAACCCGAAGAGCTCGCTGGCCATGAGTTCCTCCGTGAATGAACCGCAGTTGAAGGCAACAAATCGTTTTTCATGTCGCGGGCTCATGTAATGAACGGTCTTTGCGACCAGTTCCTTACCGGTCCCACTTTCTCCCAGAATAAGTACATTCGTATCGGATGAGGCGATCTGGCGAACGGTTTCCAAAACCGATTGAATGGACTCGCTTTTTCCAACTATCAATGGCAGTCCCTGGCTTTCCTTGAGAAGACTTTTGAGATGTAAATTTTCAAGTCGCAGCCTGCGCTTGAGCAGGGCTTCCTTGACGATGTTGCGAACTTCATCGATCTTGAATGGTTTTGATAGATAGTGGTAAGCACCTTCTTTTATGGCATGAACAGCAGAGTCCACCGTTGCATAGCCGGTAATCATAATGACTTCGGTATAGGGGTGAAGGGAGCGGCATTTTCGAAGGACCTCCATGCCGTCTATCTTTTCCATCTTGAGATCGGTGATGACCAGATCGAAATTCGAAGTCCTGAGTAAATCCAGCGCTTCCATGCCGCCGCCGGCCGAGATGACGGCGTAGCCGTTTTTTATGAGTATATGTTTTAAATTATTCCGTGCGATTTCCTCATCTTCTACTACTAGAATCAGATCCTGATGCTCTGGTTTCATGTTCATCACGTTTATTTAGAAAAATTCATTCTTGGCCAAAACGGATTGTCAGAATTTCAAAAGCCAATAATGATATGGCATGGAGCACTTTTGTGACCAGACAGCCCGGTTTTGTCATGCCCGCAAAAGCGGGAATCCAGGATAGGGAATTCAAGAACATATCTTCTGGATGTCCGCCTTCGCGGGCATGTTGTGGTAGCATATCTCCTGCACTCGCCATAATAATCGAGTTTATAAGTATGTTGGACAACCGTGAGGAAAATTATATCTCCTTTTTCCAAAGGGAAAAAAGGTCAATTTGCTGGTAAAAAAACGGAAAAAACCGTTCCGCTGCCCGGTTCGCTTCTCACCTCTATTCGACCCTTATGCTGCTCGACGATGCCCAGACAGATACTGAGTCCAAGGCCCGCTCCCTGGCCCACATCCTTGGTCGTAAAAAAGGGATCAAAGATCCTCACCTGGTCCTCCTTAGCTATTCCTTTTCCGGAATCTTCCACCTCAAAGGTAAATCCCCCTTCCGTTTCGTTTCGAAAAGCCCGGATTCTCAGAATACCGCCATCCTCCATCGCCTGGACGCCGTTGAGTATGAGATTGATAAGCACCTGCTGAATTCGCCTGGGGTCCATGCTCTCGGTGATTTGATCCGTGATATCCACCTGTAGATGGACGTTGGCCGGTAGCTCTCCCTTGATCAGCTTGATCGCATCTTGGACAAGCTGGTTAAAATTAACAGGCTTTGCGGTGAAGGTTCTTTCCCTTGAAAATTCAAGGAGTGCTTTAACGATGTCTGTGGCCCGTTCTACCTGTCTCTGAACATCGAGAAGCAGGTTCCGTTTATACTCTATGTCTTGATCCGCTAACTCCTCGATGACGATCTGGACTGAGGTGTAGATGTTATTCAGCGGGTTGTTTAGTTCGTGGGCAACCCCTGAGGTCAAGGTGCCCAGGGAGGCCATTTTTTCTCTCTGGATGAGTTGCTCGTGCCGACGGTTCAATTTCCTGATCATGTGATTCAAACTGGTAACCAGCGATTCAAATTCGTCGCCGCTGGATATTTTGGGTATATTCTGATAATCTCCTACTGCGATGCCATGGATGGCTTTTTCAATCGCCTTGAGAGGACGGTTGACGTTAAACACGAGAAAAAGACCGGTTAGGAAGGAGATGATAAAAATGGCAATTGCAGACGCAAATATATAACTCTTTGATTTTTCGATGAGCCTTTCGACATACCTTCGCTCTTTGTCGATCATGGATTCCATTTTTCCGGTTACCTCTCTGCCCAGCGTCGTGACCTGTTCCTGGTAAGAGGTAAAACGATTGAGAAAATCCTCATCTATATCTGAAGATCTCCATCTCTGATGGAGGGTAAAAAGTGCGGAAACGGCCCCTGTATAGCGATTGAGCGCTTGAATCATGGATTCGAGATTTTTGGCGAGTACATATCGACTGTGTCCCTCTACGATGCTTAGCAACTCATCTTGGGCGGTTTGAACATAGGAGAGGGTCGCCTGAAGATGGGCGGAATCCGATGTGATGAAATAATTTTTTTCATAACGCCTAGCTTCGAGAACGGCATTAAAGATTTGCACCTTTCTATCAAGTATTCGGATTTTGTGATTTAAAACATAATACTGATAATAGCCGATCGTCCATATGGCACTGCTGATCAGGATAAGGGCAGCGAAGGATAGGATAATTTTTTTTCTTATACTTATTTTCATGCCGAAGCTATTCCGAATAAACTTCATTTTATGCATAGCATAATTTTAACGAATGCCATAGAATAGATACAAAACTCCGAGTTCCACGGCCAAGAAAAGAAGCGTCATAACCCCGCCGGCCTTCAGATAATCGATGGTGCTATACCCTCCAGGCCTCATGACAAGCGCATTGACCTGGTGGGTGGGAAGAATGAAAGTGTTCGAAGCGGATAGCCCCACTACGAGTGCCGCCATACGGGGGTCGGTACCGGTCATGACGGCCATGTTCATGCACAGGGGAACGAGCAAGACCGTAGCACCCACGTTTGAAATGACGAGCGTAAAAAAAGAGGTCATGATTCCAACGACGGCCAGGAGCAGTATGGGAGTAGGCGTGCCGATCAATTCCATGACTTTGTTTGCGATAAACGCCGCTGTTCCGCTCTTTTCAAAGGCGATCCCCAGAGGAATCAGGCCGCCCAGGAGAAAAACCGTCATCCAGTCCACGGATTTATATGCTTCGTCAATCGAAAGGACCCCGGTGATGATCATGCCGAGTGCACCGGACATCAGCGAAACGGCAAGCTGAACATCAAAAAAAATGATTTGTGCCAGAGAAACGGCAAACCAGAATCCGGCGAGTTTTGCTTTGTCCGGTCTCAGTATTTCTCCTTCCAGGGGTGTGGCAAAGGTCAGTGCCCGGGGCTGCGGTTGTTTTTTTAAAATATGAAATCGGTCCCACGGCCCCTGAAGAAGGAGCGTATCCCCCACATCGAGTCGAATATGGATAAGCCCGCTGGTAAATATCTTTCTGCCCCTCATGAGGGCGATGATGTTCAGCCTGAAGAGGTCTTTGAAGTCGGTCTCCCCCAGGGTCTTTCCGACAAGCTCCGACCGCGGAGATACGATCAATTCCGCCATGCCTGCGTTGGTTCGAGATAGGCTCTCGGCAAAAACCTCCAGGCTATCCCGCAAAATCCACCCGTATTCCAGAGCCAGGCATTCGACATTCATTTGCTGTCCTACCACGGCAATATCATCTCCTGCCGAAATCCGGTCCGTGCTTCGCGGCAAAAGGTTCTTTTCTTTTGTTCCGCCGTGGCTGATCCCTATGACTGTTGCCAAAAAACGCTCCCGTATCTTCAGCTCTCCAAGCTTGGTCTCTTCCCCCTGGAAGCTTTCGGGAACATGGATTTCAAAGACCCTCTCAATGCCCACGTATTTTTCCAAAAGTGACGCGGTGATCCCCTTGTCTCCCTTTCCCTCTCCGGCCGGCAGGATATAACGGCCGAAAACAATGAAATAGATTATGGCGCTGGTCAGAAGACAAATGCCGATCGGTGTTTGAGTGAACAGACCGAATGGCTCGAGTTTTTTACCACCGAGGGTGAGCAGGTCATTCAAAAGGATTGTGGGGCTCGCCCCCACCAGCGTAATCGTTCCTCCGATAATCGCGCAAAAACCCATGGGCATGAGGACCCTGGAAACAGGAAATTCCAGACGTTTGGAGATCCGCTGGGCAACGGGCAAAAACAGGGCTGCCGCACCGATGTTCTGCATCATGCTGGAGATGATCCCGACGGTGCCCGATATAAGCGCAATGATCCGCTTTTCGCTTCTGCCAGCCAGTTTTATGATCGGCCTGGCCACCTGGTTCATGATTCCGGTCTTGTCGAGTCCGGCTCCGATAATAATGACGGCAATGATGGAACAGACGGCATTGCTGCTCAAGCCGCTGAAGGCCTCATTAGGACTCACAAGGCCCATTAGGGGAAGCAAAACCATCATCAGAATGCCGACGACATCGACCCGGACCCACTCAAAGACAAATAAAAAAATCGCGAAAGCAAGAACCGCCATTGTCAAAATCATTTCCGGAGTCATTCTATGGATTCCTTTCACATTTGATGAACCAGCAAAATGTCACTGCTGCGAAAGCATGAACAAATAACTATATGAAATCAATTGGTTCCTGATGAAGCTTAGCCCTTTCCGCCGAGGCGGCAATGCGGGATCGGAATTAAAAAAGAGAAGGAACACAATCGTATTTTTACTTGGGAGGCTTTTTTTTTCTAAACCGGTAGCAGATCAAAAAAGCAAAAAAAACCAGTCCCAGTCTAAATAAAAAATACTTATCCATGGTTGTCTCCTCTTGATGATACGCGTCCAAAAAAAAGCAGAATATCCGGCTTGTTTGAATCCGACCGAATTTTCTGCTCTCGGAGTGCGACACTTTTTTATGCCAGCGAGTAGACGTAAATCTCGGGGCGCGGCCGCGCTGCTTCTTCAGGCCGCTGGACGGGCCGTTCTTCTTCGCTGTCTGAAATGATGAATTCAATTTGACCAAATTCGTTTTTTATTTCTTCTATGGCCTGATCCATGTGCGTAAACTTGACCACATGGTTTAAAGGAATACTTTTTTGCGCAGCTTCTTGTTTAAAAAAGCGTATATTTTCACATGAGAAGTTTTTAAAATCTTCAAAAAGGTTCGGATGGTATGACGAAAAATGATCGAACTGCTGGCTTTGCAAAGGAAGAGCGTTCAGGGCTATGATTTCATAGCGAAACCTTTGCGCCATCTCTATCGCATAATCGACTAGTTCCTTTGAAAAATTCGTTCCCCTTCCTGAAACGACAAGGCGGCGTATTTTGGGTTCCGGCGGTTCGAATGCCGTCAGCTCGACGGCAGATTGGGTCTCGCCGGCCTCTGCAAAGGTGATCGCTTCCTGAAATTTATCCATTTTTTTGATCATCCGATCAGTCTGGCTTTTCAATTTTTTCAAATTTCCGAAAAATCGCTTCATATTCCATCTCCTTGAATTAAATAGGGTTATCAGCTATGTCCGTTTCGCATGAACCGTTTCATTTCCATTAGCTGTGCACAACAACCCAGGGAATAGGGGAAAATTCCCTCACGCTGCCGGGCGGTGCGGCTTTTTCATTGCCTTTTGTCTTTTTCCCGAAGGGATAATCCCTGTCATAAATCGCCAGCACCACCTCCCGGTGATTTTTCAGATAACCGATAATCTCTTGCTCGGGATTGCCGGTGCGCAAATACACATCGCATTTTATCCCCGCCTGTGCCGTCTCGGGAAGGCTCTGATAGAGCTTTTTTAAGGCTTCCTCCATCAATTCCGCGGCTGTTTCATGGTCTCCTGCCTCCGCAAAAGCGATGGCCATCATGGAACCTTCCACATACGCCATTGCTTCCTTTGTTTTTTCTTTCATCCGTTTGAAACAGCCCTTTAACCGATCAGGCTTGATGATTTGAAGGATACCCAGCTCCGCCCGCATTGTCCTACACAGCTCAAGGGCGATATGGAAAACCCGGTGGTTGAACGTAAGGCCGTCTATTGCCAAAAGCACTCTTTGCATACCCTTGCCCCTTATTTGATCGTTTAAACCATTAGCGATGGCCGGCTTTCGGTCCTGCATTTCAGACAGGTTTTTTTTCTCTTTTGTTTTTGAGACTCGGTCGCATTCGAAACGAAGGACAGGGCGGTATCCCTGTCGCCCGCTTCTGCAAAGGTTACGGCAAGCATGAACCGCTCAAACATATTGAGTCTTTTCTTTTCATTTTGCATACCGTTGTCTCCTCATTCAGGTTTTTCTGATCCAAAAATCTATCCTGATAAGAGCAACCCCCATGCCATGGCGGGTTTTTATTGTCTATCTATAAGGATTTATATGATATTTATTCTGAAGGAAGGCTTGTGGCCGCTTGTTGGTAACAGTTGCATATTGAAACGCATTATACCAATAAAATAAGATGGTAAATTATTACAATAAGTTGTAAATCATTGCCCGATAAAGAAAAGGGTTTCAATTTGCAACGGACTCGACCTGAAAACAGGAGCGTTGGGAAGTTTTTGCTTGCCTTTCGATTCCTGTATTATAAGTTAAACCTGAATTGAGCGATTCTTTCGAATATTGCAGCAGGTCTGAACGGCACCGGATGGAACAAAAATCTTTTAAGGCTGAAAAAACAGATGGGGGAAGCGTCCATGAAGATATTCCGGAAAGAGGAAGACAGCGAAAGTCCGGCAACGGAAATAGAAGAACTCAGGGATGCCGTGCCAAAGGCACATATGCCGACCTCCGTGGAAAGGGTGGCTCTTAAAGAAATTGATCGGCTGTCAAAGATGAACCCATCCACAACCGAATACACCATCGGCTTTAACTACTTGGACTATTTGATTTCCCTGCCATGGAACGCTGTTACGGAGGATAACCTGGATCTCAAAAGGGCAGAAGCCGTCCTCGAAGAGGATCATTACGGACTCCATGAAATCAAGAATCGAATCCTGGAACATCTGTCGGTCAGAATTCTGCGGAATTCCCGCAAGCACAATATATTGGTCGTGGATGATGAAAAAATGACCCGTTTGAACCTGGAACATGTCCTGGTCAAGGATGGATACCACGTTACGACGGCGGCCACCGGAACAGAGGCGTTGGAGTATGTGGAAAAGGATTGCTTCGATGTGATCATCACCGATCTGAAGATGGAGCAGGTAGACGGCATGGGGGTCCTGTCCGCGGCCAAAACCAGGCAGCCCGATGTGGAGGTCATCATCATCACAGGGTACGCCACGGTAACATCGGCGGTAGAGGCTATGCGAAAAGGATCGCATCATTACCTGGCAAAACCTTTTAAGCTCGATGAGATCAGAAGCACGGTCGATGGCGCACTCAAGAAAAAACGCCTAGCACTCGCGCAAAGAGGGCCGATCATCTGTTTTATAGGGCCTCCGGGTACGGGTAAGACCTCCCTTGGCTTGTCCATTGCAAGGAGCCTGGAGAGAAAATTTATCCGTATCTCATTGGCCGGTATTCGGGATGAGGCGGAAATCAGGGGGCATCGGAGAAGCTATGTGGGTGCCTTGCCGGGCAGGATTATCCAGGAAATTCGGCGGGCCGGTGTAAGAAATCCCGTGATTATGCTGGATGAGATCGACAAAATCGGTCAGGATTTCAAAGGGGACCCCTCCTCGGCCCTTCTGGAGCTTTTGGATCCGGAACAAAATTCTGGTTTCATGGATCATTATTTGGATGTTCCGTTTGATCTCAGTATGACCATGTTTCTCGGCACCGCCAATACCACCGATTCCATACCCGAGCCCCTTTTGGACCGTCTGGAAGTTCTACCCCTTTCAGGATATACGGAAGAAGAAAAAGAAAAGATCGCCTTCACGTATCTCATTCCGAGAGAGGTTTCCCAGGCCGGACTTGGTGACGCACCGCCGGTTTTTACCCCGGAGGCGATTCGGAAGATCATCCGGGAATATTCCAGAGAGGCGGGGCTGAGGAACCTGCAAAGACAGATTGCCGCCGTTTGTAGAAAAATCGCGAGGGAAACGCTCCAATCCGGCATGCAGGTATCCGGAAAAATCATAACACCGGAAGCGGTGGAAGCTTTTCTTGGGCCGCGAAAATTCTTTTTTGAGGGAATGGCGGTAAAAGAAAGAATAGGCGTAGCGACCGGGCTGGCGTGGACAAAAACCGGCGGCGAGATCATCTTCGTAGAGGCCACAAAAATGAAGGGGAAAAACCAGCTGATTCTTACGGGATCTCTAGGGGAAGTCATGAAGGAGTCCGCTCAGGCGGCTTTGAGTTATATCCGGAGCCATACCGAGTTGTTTGCCATTCCGGAGAACTTTTTTGATAATAACGACATTCACATCCATGTTCCTGCAGGAGCCATTCCGAAGGACGGCCCATCAGCTGGACTTACAATCGCCGTTGCGCTTATCTCTCTGCTGACCAATAGGCCATGCAGGCGGGATGTGGCAGTTACCGGAGAGCTGACCCTGAGCGGCCGGATTCTGCCTGTGGGCGGGGTTAAGGAAAAAGTGTTGGCCGCGCAGCGGGCACGCTTGAAATCCGTTATTTTTCCGACAAGAAACGAGCCGGACCTGAAAGACCTGCCGAAGGAAGTGAAAAAGGATCTCGACATCCGGTGCGTCGATGAGGTAAAGGAGATCGCGGATAAAGTCCTGCAACCGTGGTTGACGAAAGAAAAGTAACTCTGAACATGTCTTCTGCAAATGGTAGTGCCAAGACCATGTGAAATTATGAGACACATTAAACTTATATATCAATGAACGAATAGCTATTGGGCTTTACGATGTTCTCGCCGCATTTTACAGCCTTACCGACAGGCGTTACCAATAAATCCCGTCGGCGGGAGAGCGATACCCTTGTCATCCCCGACTTTCTGACCGCCACCAATCTTTTTTAATTTTTTCCTCCTGTCAATGCCCATAGTCGTATTTGGGGAACGCCCCACATATTTACAGTTTTTTTCCCAACAGCCTGTAACCGTGCACCTTCCCTATTTTTTTCCACTCATCACCGGCTGACTCATAACAGACGGAGAAAGGATACAATCTCCTTCGAAGATTGTATCCTTTGGACATCAACAGATTTCTTTGTTCCATCCACTCCTCTGCCGCTGACAACACCTGATCAACAAAATCCCCATCCCCGAGAATTCGTTCGTCCGACTTTTAAACATCCTCGCTAACGATGATGTGATGGACCGCTCCGGGGGCATCTATTCAGAATTTTCTCCGCATAATGTCCCATAACCACTGAATCGATAAGGATTCAATACAATAAATATGCAAATATGTGGGGCGTTATTCACGATTGCAAGAACTGGCAAAAGCAATAGCATAGTAGCAGGTTCCTTGGGAGCTATGCTCTCCGGGGTTTTTAAAAATCCCAAACTGTCAGATTGACGGGGGGATGCTAAAATAAAAAGTGCAAAAAATTCTTTACACAATTATATATATATCACTACTGTCCCAACGTTGTATTTTGGGAATAATATAACATATTGATAACAAACAGCAATATAGTAAATATGGTATTTTTCGATTTGAAATTCCTCCGGATAAAATGGGAAACTTCTCCAATATGTAAGGAGGGGCGGACCCATGAATCCAGGGAGAACCATTTTTTCACAAGTGATGGCTTTTCTGCCGTCATACGAATTTCAACGATGTGTTCAGCGATACAATGGAAATTACAAGATCAAAAGTTTTTCATGCTGGGACCAATTTCTCTGTATGGCTTTTGCCCAGCTTACTTATCGAGAGAGCCTGCGCGATATTCAAGCGTGCCTGAGGGCGGCTCAGTCCAAGCTTTATCATTTGGGCATTCGGGGCAAGGTATCCCGAAACACCCTGGCCCATGCCAATCAAGTTCGAAACTGGCGTATCTATGCCGATTTCGCTCAGGTTCTTATCGCCAAGGCCAGAAAGCTCTATATCAACGATTCTATTGGCCTGGAATTGATGCAGACCGTTTACGCCTTGGACTCGACGACGATCGACCTGTGTCTTTCCCTTTTTCCTTGGGCCAAGTTCCGGAAAACAAAAGCGGCCGTGAAGCTGCATACACTTTTGGATTTGCGTGGAGGCATTCCCAGCGTGGTGATCATTACCCCCGGCAAAGTCCACGACGTCAGAATTCTGGATCAGCTCATCTTGGAACCTGGCGCTTTCTATGTTGTGGATCGCGGCTATATCGACTTTGCCAGACTCTACAGAATTCATCAAACCGGCGCTTTCTTTGTCACCCGCGCAAAGGACAACTTCCGATTTCGACGGATTTGCTCCCAAAAGACAGAATCAGAATGCATTCGATGCGATCAGATCATCATCGCCCAAAATTTCTATGCACAAAAAAATTATCCGGCCAAGATGCGACGCATCCGATATCTGGATCCTGCCACCCAAAGATATCTCGTATTTCTGACCAACAATTTTTCACTTCCCGCATTAACCATTGCCGATCTCTATCGGCTTCGATGGCAGGTGGAGTTGTTTTTCAAATGGATCAAGCAACACCTTCGCATCAAAGCCTTTTACGGAACCACAGAAAACGCGGTCAAAACCCAAATTGGGATCGCTATCACCGTCTATGTGCTGGTCGCAATCGTGAAAAAACGCCTCAAACTGGACCAAAGTCTCTACACAATTTTACAAGTTCTGAGCGTGACTCTTTTCGAAAAAACACTCATTTTACAGGCGTTCACAGAAATGCCCCACATAAATCATAATTTACTAGCTGATAAACAGCTGAAACTATTTGAATAACATTGGGACAGCAGTGACATCCCCCATGTAAAACAACGGGGAGAAGAAATCCAAGAAAAGAAAACAATTCCTGGATATAGGACCCGTCGCTGGGTGGTCGAAGTAAGTCACTCATGGTTTAATCGATTCAGGAAGCTTCTTGTCCGATATGAGAAGCTTGCCGATACTTATATGGCATTGCTGCATATGGCTGCTGCAATTA
>Ga0068712_1004468_pt1 | contig 11809 bp, 8 predicted proteins | sample MTBAKSrepl1MetaG_FD_62987 | JGI IMG/M metagenome (GOLD analysis project Ga0068712, IMG submission 62987) | Enrichment culture microbial communities from Arthur Kill intertidal strait, New Jersey, USA, that are MTBE-degrading - MTBE-AKS1... | ecosystem: Environmental > Aquatic > Marine >... | reverse complement strand
TTCGAATAAAACATACCTTGTTATCATTTTGCCAGGGGACATAATCGGAAGGGCCGATATGGATGTTCTCATCATCCATGGGGCGGTCCAGCTGGGACTGGACGGCCTCTGTCTTGGATATCCGTTTGGATTCCAGGCGGGTGCGGTTCAGCATGTTCAGGAAATCGGTGTTCCCGCCGGTATTGAGCTGGTAGGTCTTGTCGAGCCGGATGCCTCGATCCGTGAAGAGTCTGGCGAGGGTGCGATGGATAATGGTGGCGCCGATCTGTGATTTGATATCGTCTCCCACGCAGGGTATCCCCTTTTCCTCAAAGCGGGTTGACCATGCGGGGGTGGAAGCGATAAAGACCGGCATGCAGTTGATCAGGCTTGCGCCTGCGGTGAGAGCGCATTCGGCATAATAGTGGGCGGCCTGTTGGGACCCCACCGGAAGATAGTTCAGGAGGATCTCCACCTTGTTTTGAACCAGTTCCTCCACCACATCCACAGGCGGTTCGTTCGAGGGGAGGAAGGTCCGGTGAGGCGGATATTGCCGCATATGCTCGGAGACACCGTCCAGGATATGCCCCATCCGGACGGTTACGGGGCTTTCGGGAATGGATTCTCGGATGGGATAGACGCAGTTGGGACTGGCTTGAATGGCCCGGTCCACCGTTTTTCCCACCTTTCGCCTGTCAATGTCAAAGGCAGCCACGATCTCGATATCACTGGGTAGATACCCGGCCAGATCATAGTGCATCAATCCCAGATGATCCTCATCCGCCTCGTTTTGCCGATAGTGCTCAATGCCCTGGAGGAGAGAGGCTGCGCAGTTTCCGATACCAACAACGCCAATCCTGATCTTTCTGTCTCTATCCATGTCGCAACAATCCGCTCTGAGTATGAGAAGGAGATCGAGTGTCCTGAAACATTTAAATGATATATTTTTTTATTTTGGAAATCAAGCTGTACTTGACGTCGAAGGCAATTCCGGTTTTGGTTGTGGGGGGTTTTCAGTGGGGACGATAACCGGGAGGTGCCGGTCCGGAGATTTAAGAGGCAGGGCTGACTCTGGGAAAAGCTCCCCCCCGTCCGATGAGGTGCGGACAGGGGGGACTCTGACTGGGCGAACCGGACTTTAAAATTTTAGAACTGAATCGAGATCCTCATCGGAAACGTCAAAAACCAGGTCGTGAGGCGGGAGCTTTTCGATCCTGAAAAATTCGGGCAACCGGTCATCGGCCGAGGTGAACCCTGCCCGCCTGTTAAAATCAATCTCGGTCTTGAGGACCTCCTGTCCAAGGGCGCCGATATCATCCCCCGTGAGGCTCAGACCATACTTGGCATTCACCATATCCACAATGGCGGCGAAGGCATCGGGGACGTCCAGTACCGGGAAGGCCACAAAGAGGCAGAGCCCGGCCGTGTCGATGGCGGCCGTGGCTGCCTGGAGGTCTCTGGACAGCTTGGCCTGACCCTCGCTCTTCAGCGGATCCACCTGGCCTCCCACGTTCATGATGTTGGTTGCGACGGCGTATCCTGCTGTGTGGTCTGCCCCCATGGGCGAGGTGGCATAGGTCACGCCGACGCCTTTTACGGCCCTCGGATCGTAGGCCGGGAGGGCCTGGTTTTTCACGACCGGCACGCGCCTGACGCCAAAAGTCTTCCCCGCGACCCCGGCCCCTGACCCTAATATGCGGCCCAGGGGGGTTCCTTTGCCCACCTCTGCAATGAGTTCTTCGGCGCCGGCCACGTCGCCGAATTCCTTTATCCCCCCTTCCATGGCCACGGCCACTGAATTTCCCATTTCAATGGTATCCACCCCGATATCGTCACAGGCCCTGTCGATGCGGGCGATGGCGTCCAAATCATCAATCCCGCAATTGGGGCCCCAGGCCCATACGGTTTCGTATTCGGGCCATTTGGAAACATATTCCCCCTTTTGGTCCACGAAGATCCCGGAGCAACGGATGACGCACCCTGACATGCATCCATGGGTCGGGTTTCCCCCACGTTCGACCGTGAGTTTATTCAAGGTTTCTCCTCCGACCTTGTCAGCGCTGTCAAACCGCCCGGAGCTGAAGTTGCGTGTGGGGAGTCCGCCCGCCTCGTTGATGATGTTGATGAGGATATCGGTCCCGTAGGTTGGGAGTCCCTGGCCGGTTACGGGATACTCCTGGAGGGCCTTGGCAAAGCGTTTGGACGCCTGATTGAAGGCCTCCTTGTCCACGATGGGCGCCAGCTCGCCTCCTGACGGATCGATAATAATGGCCTTGAGTCCCTTTGAGCCCATGACGGCGCCCAGACCCCCCCGGCCTGCATGACGGGTGGGGCGGCCGTCCCTGTCTGTAAAGGCCACGCTGGCCCCAGCTAATTTCCACTCGCCTGCCTGGCCGATCGTTACGAATCCGACTTTATCTCCGAATTCAGCTTTCAGTTTGTCTACTGCGGCATAGTTCCCGAGACCTTTTAGCTCGTCGGCCGGAGACAACTCGTATTTGTCTTTGCCGACCCACAATCTATGCAGCTTGCCATCCTGGGGCAGGCCTTCCACAACGATTGCCGCAATGCCGAGCCGGGCAAGATACTGGCCTGCCTGACCCCCTGAATTGGCTTCCTTGATGCCGCCTGTGAGGGGACTCTTGGCACCCACGGAGATACGTCCTGAATTGGCACAGTTGGTTCCGCCCAGGAGGCCCGGAGCAAAGATCAGTTTGTTATTGGGGCCGATGGGGGAGCAGGTCGGCTCCACCTCCTTTGCCACGATGGCCGAGGTGAGTCCCCTTCCTCCCAGGCCTTCATATGCCTGCGGGACAGCTTCCGCCTTGACCGAAAGATCGGTCATGTTGACCCTTAACATTTTGAACATGGCAACCTCCTTTCATGGATTGAATCGGATTATTTGAGTTTCCCTAATGATATCGCCTCGGTTCCGCTCTCCTGACGAGAGATCGGACCTGTCAGACCCCGCTGAAAGAGGCCGATTGTCGATGTGCCAACGGGCGTAAGCCTGCCACAAATCGAACGCCATATCAAGAAAATTCCATTTAAAATTCAAGATGTTGAATCAAATATGACATAAGCCAAATCAGGTGCCGGGATTGACAGCGCTCGACGCTTCTGATACGTTTCAACGCCGTCGTGACGGTCCCTAATGACGCCGCAGCATGCTGGCTCCGAATAGGTCGACCCGGCGCCAGGCGCACGGCGGAAGGGGCAACAAAATCACATGCCAAGCAATTCGGTGAAGATTTTCCTTGACACAAAGATCTCTTTTGTGTTTTTCATTAAATGTTAAAAACTGTACAGTCCAAAGTTCTTATAACCAGTTGAAATCACCTGACCCTGTCTCCTACTATCGTCATTCCGGCGAAAGCCGGAATCCAGAACGCTTTCGGCATGATACGGCCCCTGGATGCCGGATCGAGTCCGGCATGATGTAAGAACCCTGGACTCTCAAGTCGAAAAGAATCAAGCCAAAAAACCGTTAACGTAAACGATGGTGCAATCTCCGCCAGCGAACACGGTTTGTTCAATAAAGGAGTGTTGTAACGCCGATAGAAACACTGCCTTTTTCACTAATTCACGTATCCTTTCACATCTTACAGGTTTGCGCTCTGTGTGGATATCAGCCGCCATTGCTCTGAGACATAGAAATATTATCTTAACTCCCGACTCTCATTTATTTATGTTGAGGGAGAAAGTTTTAATTTTTAGCAGGCTATGAGAAAAAACATTGAGTATATGGTGTATTGCAACGGGGCCTGATCCTCCGCTAATCGATCAAAGTCTCAAGAAGCCGGTGAAATCACCTTAGGGTACTTCACCGGCTTTTTTATGTCAAATCTGATAGATACAATATGCATGCACTGTAAGAGAGATCCGCTCAATAGCTTCGGATAGAAGATTCGTCTTCCATATATACCCCCTATCGAAGGAAGGTCAATCGGATTCTATGGTCGAACGTGGAACCCTAATGTTTTGAGGAACTGATATGTCAAATGCGTTGGCCCCAAGAACTGACTTCTACGATATCTGGCACAGATTCATCAATTCTGGAAACACCGAGGGCGTGCCGGAAAACGTGAGGGAGTCGTGGAAACGTTGCAGGGACATAGGGATCAATCCGATGAAAGAACCTTCGCCCATCCAGATCGACCAGAAGGGTCTCGACATACGGATAGGCGCCAATCTGGATTTGCATCATCTGTTGGAGCGTCATTACAAAGAGCTGGAGGGGAGGTTCGATTTTGCCCCCTTCGTGATCCTCTTTATGGACAACGATGGGTATGTGCTATCAATCCGGGGTGATGATGCCATATTGCGAACACTTGAAAAGACAGGTGTTAGAGAGGGGTTAAGTATAAGTGAAAGTGATGTGGGCACCACGGCCCCCGGCATAAGCCTAGCCGAAGGAAGGCCCATCACGGTCCTTGCAGAGGAGCATTATTTACGGGGGCTTCATTGGGCAAGTTGTTTCTCGATTCCGATCTGGGACCACAAAAAAAATGTATTGGGATGCCTTGATTTTACGAGCACACTCCACTATGGGACAAAGCTTGAACATCTGATCCCCTTTTTCTGCAATATCGCCCATTCGTTGCAGTTTGAGGTTTTCCTGAAAAGGAAAATGGAATTGCTTGAACTGCACGATTTGTATTTCCGATCCACGTTTGAGTATGCGGACAAGGCCCTAATTCTTGTAAACAGGTGTGGGCAGATTATCGATATAAATTCATCGGCACAAAAATCCTTTGGAGCTAATGCCAACAAACTCCTGAGAAGGGATATAGGGGAACTGCTGGACCTTTCAGAAATCTGGTCCTGTTTTTCGTCTCAAAAGGGCACGCAAATCGTAAGGCTTCATTCTCCAGGCAGGGCCAATCCCACATTATTTTCCATGGAAGTTATCCCCATCTTTAGCCAATCAGGTGACGAGATGGCGTATTTGCTGAGATTGGAAAGAGAGAAGGTAACCGTAGCCCTGCCTGGTACATCTTGCAATACCGCGCGGTTTTCGTTTGGAAACATTATTGGGCGTAGTCCCCGGATTCTTGGTGTCATCGATAAAGCCAAAAGAGTGGCAAAGACGTGCTCCAATGTCCTGATCGAAGGAGAAACGGGGACAGGGAAGGAGCTATTTGCGCACGCCATCCATGTTGAAAGCAATTATTCTGGCGGGCCTTTTGTTGCGCTTAATTGCTGCGCCATTCCCCAGGAGCTTGTCGAAAGCGAATTGTTTGGCTATGAAAAAGGGGCCTATACAGGGGCAAGAAGAGATGGAAATATAGGGAAATTTGAGACGGCAAACAGGGGGACCATCTTTCTGGATGAGATTCATGCTATGAATGAAGCGGGCCAAATGAAGCTGTTAAGAGTCTTGGAAGATCGCCAGATTACGAGGATCGGCGGGAGGCATTCAATCCCTTTGGACCTGCGCGTCATAGCGGCAAGCTCGAGAAATCTTGAAGAAGAAGTAGCGAGCGGCAATTTTATTGAGCCTCTTTTTTTCAGACTGAACGTTGTGAGGTTGCGTATTCCACCCCTGAGAGAGAGACGCGAAGATTTTCCTGATCTTATTGATTATTTCATAAAGGAGCTTAACAGGAAATTTGATCGGGATATCCAGGGCGTTGCACCAGAGGTGTTGGAGGCCTTTTCACAATACGCGTGGCCCGGAAATATCAGAGAGCTGAGAAATTTCATGGAGTGTGTCTTCAACTTTTCTGACGGGACAGTGATAACACTGGCGGATTTAGAAGGGAATTTGTCGAAAATACTTGGAGAAGAGGCATCGAAAGGGAAAAGCATTGAAGACGTCACGGAGAAATTAATGGTGGAGGCTCTTGACCGGTTCGGGAGTGTAAAGGAAGCAGCGGAGTTCTTGGGTCTATCCGTGAGCACTTTTTACAGAAAGATGAAAAAATTTGGTTTGTCAAAATAATAATGCAGTTTCCAATTCTTAAAACCATGGCCCTGCCTCGGCCGCCGTTGTGCTGCGTACGAAAATCACCCACTGAAAACAATGGGCCTCATAGCAGAGGCCCATTCATTCAGAAAATCAACCCGTTACCCGTCCCGGCCTCGGCTTCGAGATCGACAAATGCCTTTTGAAGCGGTACGGGACCCGTTTCTTCAAGATCACGAAGACGCGGCTCAAACTCAAGGTCATCCGGGAGAAGGGCCTGAAGGCCGCCCTTGCCATCAAGAAACGGAAGGGCGGCTCTTCATCTGTTTGATCTGAACTTTTTTTGGAAGTCCTATCCGGCAAAAGCGAAGTCGGCCCAGACCCCACAGCGGTCCTTATAGTCGAAATGCCTTCCATGATCCTTGAGGCTCCAAAACGGACTATGGCAGGCTTTCACGTCCGTCAGCATTGGGAGGACCTGGTTTTCAAGACGCACGGGCGTACTGCCGTCACCTCCCTTTGATAGATACTGTTTCATCTCCCCAAACGGCATTTTGAAATGAACTGTGCCATCCTCTTCTTTAATGTCCATCTTTACGTATTTGACGCCGAAGATTTTTTTCATCAAGACACCACCGAGGCTTTCGACGGCCAATGTGTCAAGGATCTCGCGCTGCTCCGGCGTGGCATTATCGCTTATGTAGATCCCTCCCTCTGATCCCATACTCATAAGCTCTGCAAAAGACGGGTGAGGTATGTCACCCATATATATGGTCGTAATGCCGGAAAGATCAACATCATTGACTTTCCCTTCCTGTATCCTAAAAACCATAAAGTATCTGCAACCACCTATCTTATCCCTGCCGAAATAATAAGGGCAGGGCCCTTCTGAGGCACATGCCTCATTATACGTTCCCTTTATTTGCCAACCCGGCTTCAATTGTGCCATGCTGCACCTCCTTTGAATATGGTTTACATGCTGCCACTTCACACTTCGTGTGTGACCTGCTCCACGTTCACTTCTGATTCATTTGGCTTAGTCATTGGCCTCGGAGACCCCTTTGGCGGTTCACCTCCTTCATGATCCCGGCCATCCCATATGTCCTCCTATTTCTCGCGTGGCCTCCCGATGAGAGATATTATACACCAAAATCCTCATCCTTCTTGGCCAATAAGCTTCCAGAGTTTGCAGAGGTTGCCTTTTTTTTCGTTGAGAGGCCCAAAAACAAAAAGAGATAGCCCTCTCTCGCTCGATGAATCTTCGCTGCCGGTTCTCCTTGGGGATTATTTTTGACTTTCCATATACTCTCCTATTTTCTTCATAACTCCTTGTTCCATTAGGGACATTCTGTCTTCCAATGAGGCGGGATATGGATCATCTCCAAAGGCACACAAAATCTCCTCCAAGGTATAATGAATATTTTTGTCTAATTCCTTGAATGGGCCCCGAAGCTGCCAAAAGCATCCTGGGCAATAAACGCCGAGATCAGATGCTCCGGTTTCATCAAATTGGTTCAGCTTTCTTCCAACTTCCTTCGCAGCTTCATTAAGGTCAAAATTGTTGCGAACAAAACTTACAAACCCACAACTCAAATTATCATTCCGGTTATTCTTGAGCTCAACGATGTCCATGCCCACTGCCTTGTGCACGCCTCTAATAGCTTCAAAGAATTTATCACCTAATTCGCTGCTATAGCATGAATCTGAAATGGCAAATTTCCCAGGAATCTCCCTGTGAACCGTTATTTCTCCTTTTTGATACTTATCCCAGAGCCATTCCCATAGGGAAACAACCTCAAAGGGCAGCTTAACCCCATGATAATTCGGCCATATATTGCCATAATAGTTGCCACAGGAACCACAATAGGTAATCATACGTTCCGTGTCGAGTTTCTCAAGTAGTCCACGGCTGCTTTCGACCAATTCACTAAAATATTCGTAATCTCCGAATCGATGCGGCAGCTCTCCGCAGCATAAGTTGCGGGGTGAATATTTAGGGAGCTCTGCCAACACCTTAGAATGTTCGATTCCATAAGGAATCATGCGGCCTACACAGCCCATCACGAGGACCTCTTTGCTCTTCGGGGGAGGTACTGCCCATTTTTCCAGAATCTTTTTCTCTTCATCGGTTTCCTGGTCGTAAACATCATAACACCAACAAGTATCTCCTTTACCGGTAGAGAAATATTGGACAAATGACGGTATTCCTTTCCCAGTTGCCTTAATTTGATCTTCCAATCGCTCCATAATAAGGGTGTATGGTTTGAGGTCATGAGGACAATAGTTGTTACAGTTAAAACAAAAGCTGCACTCCTTTAGCACCCGTTCGGTTTCTTCACCATTTAGCAGGCGACCGATTTCGGCAAGTGACTCTTCCTCACCCATTTTCATGACAGGACATTTCTGCAGACATATGCCGCAGGTTGCACAGACTTTTTCGCTTTTTCCCTCAGGATCAAAGGCATCGATATAGGATTTGCTGATCATCTTCTCGCTCCTTTCTCTAATAATTATTGAAGGCTTAAGGGTTAACTAAATTTCAAGACCGAATCCAGATCCTCGTCTGACACATCAAAGACCGTGTTATGGGGTGGAAGTTTTTCGGTCATAAAGAACTCGGGAAGTCTGTCATCAGCCGATGTGAACCCTGCCCGCCGGTTGAAATCCTTTTCTATCCCCAGGACCTTCTGTCCCAAGGCACCAACATCGTCGCCCGTCAGGCTCAGGCCATACTTGGCGTTGATCATGTCCACGATGGCATTGAAGGCATCCGGGATGTCCAACACTGGAAAGGCCACAAAAAGGCACAGTCCAGTGGAATCTACCGCCGCAGTGGCCACCTGAAGGTTGCGAGATAATGCTGCCTGACCCTCGCTCTTCAGCGGGTCCAACTTACCTCCCACATTCATGATATTGGTTGCCACTGCATATCCTGCCGTGTGGTCAGCGCCCATGGGTGATGTGGCATAGGTGACGCCCTGCCCTTTCACCGCCCTGGGATCGTATGCTGGGAGAGCCTGGTTTTTGACGACCGCGACACGTCTAACGCCAAAAGTTTTCCCTGTAACTGCCGCGCCAGAACCCAATATGCGACCAAGGGGTGTACCCTTGCCTACCTCCGCTATGAGTTCTTCAGCGCCAGCCGAATCGCCAAACTCCTTGAGTCCGCCCTCCATGGCCACCCCAACGGCATTGCCTACTTCAATGGTGTCCACACCGATATCGTCACAGGCCCGGTCGATACGGGCGATGGCATCCAGGTCGTCGATCCCGCAGTTGGGACCCCAGGCCCATACGGTTTCGTATTCAGGCCATTTGGAAACATAATCGCCCTTTTGGTCCACAAAGATTCCGGAACAACGGATGACGCAACCCGACATGCATCCGTGCGTCGGGTCCCCCTTACGTTCTATGGTGAGCCTGTTCAGCGTTTCTCCTCCCACCTTGTCGGCCCCATCAAAACGGCCGGCGCTGAAGTTCCGGGTGGGAAGCCCCCCCGCCTCATTCAGGATATTGATGAGAATGTCTGTCCCGTACGTCGGCAGACCCTGGCCGGTTACCGGATATTCCTGGAGTGCCTTGGCAAAACGTTTGGCCGCTTCCTTAAAGGCATCTTTGTCTGCTAACGCCGCAAGTTCCCCATCTGAAGGGTCAATGATAATAGCCTTCAGACCCTTGGAACCCATCACCGCGCCAAGCCCCCCCCTGCCTGCATGACGGGTAGGCCGAAGCTCCTGGTCAGTAAAGGCGACAGTCGCTGCTCCCAATTTCCATTCGCCTGCCTTGCCGATACTGGCAAACCCCACTTTGTCTCCAAATTTGCTTTTTAGTTTATCTACGGTTGCATAGTTACCGAGACCTTTAAGATCATCCGCAGGAGATAATTCATACTTATCCTTCCCTACGAACAGTTTATACAGTTTCCCATTCTGAGGCAGACCCTCAAGCACTATGGCCGCGATTCCGAGTCTGGCAAGATATTGGCCTGCCTGACCTCCGGAATTGGCCTCCTTGATGCCGCTGGTAAGGGGGCTCTTGGCGCCTACCGAGATTCGACCGGAATTGGCGCAATTGGTACCCCCCAAAAGACCTGGGGCAAAAATCAGTTTGTTGTTAGGACCAATAGGTGAACACGTGGGTTCCACCTCGTTTGCAACAATGGCAGAGGTCAACCCTCTGCCACCAAGCCCCTGATAAGCCTCAGGGAGGTCCTCGCTATTAACCGAAAGATCAGACATATTGACTCTTAGGATCTTTACCATAGCACTCTCCTTCCATGATAGTCTCAATACGTTTTCCCGTAACCGTTCACGGGCTCAGGGTCCGTACGTCCAGTTTTATGTGGACGCGAAATCCGTGTCCGGGGGCAGGTCACCTCCGATGCCAGGTTTGTGGTGACGCCGTGAGGCGTCCTGCCTGGCAATGCCTCGCGGGCAAACTGCAAAACGTTCCGCCCCGATTGAAAGCGAGTGAGCGCGAGCAAGCAACAGCAACCCCGTGAACGGCTACGTTTTCCCTAAACGAATGGGGTGGTGTACATGCCCAGTTTCTTAGCCGCTTCTTCTGTGGGCATCCCATCTGGCGGAATTTCTAAAGGAATGCCGGGCCAGGCAACGGATAACCTATTCCCAGTCTCTGGCGACCAAGTCCCCAAACCAATGTTTTTACATGTTGGGATAACCTTTTTATCTGGGAAAGCGCTCTCCACATTAAGAGTAGCTTCTTCATCAATAAGTGAAATAATCACAGTTGCTTCTTGAAAAAAGGGCGCTGACACTGGATGCATTCCTGATGCTGCTACCAGCTCGAAACAACAAGCAAAGCCGTTCATTTCCTGGTATATCACATTGTAGCCGTCTTCCTTCAATTTCTCAGCCAGTGCTTTCATGTGGTCCGGTCCGCCGATTCCCATCCACTTCACACATGTACCACATGTATAAAGGATAATCTTATCGTCTTTCTTCAATTTCTTTTTTAAATCCCCATAGGATAGGGTCCTAAACATGCAAGAAGCCATTTTTTTCACCTCCTCAATCTTCCCTTTTTTCCGGTTTCAGCTCCGTGATGATTGTGTCCTTCATTTCCTCTCCAGTCATCAGCGCGTACTCTGTGCCCACTTTGTCTTCAAATCCTTTGGCTGGGGTCATTAGTTTTGCCCTCCCTTTGTTCATCACAACCACAGCCTCGCCCGCGTCTACATTTGCTGAAATGACTCTTTTGTCCGGAAAATTCAGCTTTGCAGAAAGGGCGCCTGCGCTGCATGCCTGGGAAATGATCACCGAAGTTTTTTCAGAAAAATGGATATGTTTCTTCACGGCATCTTGCGAGCAAGGGCAAACAAATATATAGTCCTCTGCGGGCCTGTATCCTTCCTTTTTCAGCTCAGATTTTATCCAATCTTGAGAAGCGACTCCCCCCGTGCCCATGTACCTTGAGCAGGTATTGCAGGTAAGAATCCCAATTGTATCGTCGCGCCTTATTTCCTTCATGATTTCCTCAATGGGTCTACGTCTTGTAAAAGGTGCCATTCTTGTCCCTCCTCTCTATGCTGCAAGCAATTTTACATATTCCATTGATATTTCGGTGATTTTCTTTGCCGTATTTTCTCTTTTTGCCTTGTGAAGTTCCTCAAACTCACCAAAATGCAGAGCCATTGCCGGACACATCTCAACGCAAGCAGGGGGTCTCCCTTCTCTCAGCCTATCAATGCATAGATCGCATTTTGCTGCTTTCCCTCCATCGAAATGGATTGCCCCAAACGGACAGACCATTGCGCAGATTCCGCATCCGATACACATCGCGTTATCAATCACGACCACGCCCTCTTTTGTTGTAGAAATCGCACCCACGGGGCAGGCGGATTGACAAGGTGCGTCTGTGCATTGCATACATCTTATCGGGACCGGCAAGCTAAGAGCCCAC
>Ga0068712_1004466_pt1 | contig 11811 bp, 6 predicted proteins | sample MTBAKSrepl1MetaG_FD_62987 | JGI IMG/M metagenome (GOLD analysis project Ga0068712, IMG submission 62987) | Enrichment culture microbial communities from Arthur Kill intertidal strait, New Jersey, USA, that are MTBE-degrading - MTBE-AKS1... | ecosystem: Environmental > Aquatic > Marine >... | reverse complement strand
ACTTCATAGGAGTCTTTAGTGGCCTTACTCAATACTGAAATAAGACGCGAAATAAGAATATCGAGGTTCTCTTTCTCATTATAAACAGGGAGTACGACCGATATTAGTACCATACCGCTATCTCTGCAAACAAAGAAACTCAGTCAGATTGCCGCAATGCAGTAAATCTGGCCGCAAGTCCCTTCAATAACTTGTCAAGACCAGATCTGGCGGTGCTCTCCTTATGTCGATTTAATTTAGCGTTTGGCGAAGATTGCCTTCGCCATCCCGACATCACGCCTGCAAGCAGAATAATTAATGCCGACAGTGAAAAGATGAGCCCTGTGTTTAAGGTTGGAGAGTTGAAGACGAACCGAACCAGGTGTTCTCCTTCGGGTACGATCACCCCTCGCTGCACATAGTTAGTCCGATAAATTGAAGTTTCTCTACCGTCAATTGTAGCTTTCCAACCCGGATAAAAGGTATCAGCCAGGATCAGGAAACCCGGTGATGCAGTTTTTGTCTTAATATCGAGCGCTGTTTCTGTATTTTTAAGCAGCAGTAGTTCGGATGTAATAGAGTGACCTTGAGATTCGAATGTCATTGAGTCTTCAACCAGGGCTAGTTGCGTTGGATCAAACCAACTGCCGTCCGGCAGGCGTGAGGTTTTTATGGCCTGAAGGATTTCGTCCGGGTGAAGAGTTTGAACGGTTGGCACCAACCAGGCTCTGGGCAATGCATGAAGGTTTTCAAAGACCGCGGCATTGGTAATATCCCTGACCCTGGACCAGCGTCTCGATCCAAGGAATATATCTTGATGCGGTGAGGATATGAACCTCACAGACATTATATCCAGGCTGCGGTTAGCCTCTGCGGTGCATGCATCCGCAATCTCCCCCCAATAAGTCATATCCAAAAGACTGCTCACTCGTGACAGAATCAACGGATCATAAATGCTTGCACTCGAAACATACCATAATCTTGACAAGTTCGGGGGGATAAAAAGGTCTTTGACTCCCTGTGTGGGCAGAATACGCTGGTTGCTTTCATCCAACAGCTCTCGTAGAGATACCACCGATAAAGACGGCTGCAACTGGCTTTTATCGATTGAACAGTAGCGCCAGGCGAATTCAACCCATCCATAACTTCCAAGATCGATAACCAACATAACAATCAGCAACGATGTTCTCAAAACAGAAAGGGGCTTAAGACTAGAAAAGACAAGTATAATTACAGCAAGAAAAAAGATTATGAGGGGAGTGAACAGAGCAGGGTTTGTCAATTTCACCAATTGGACATCAATACCAAGTCTTGTAAACGCCAAGCTCTCGAGGTCATTTGCGTAATAGATAATACCAGAGAGGGCCATAAATAGCACTGCAACGCTGGCTAAAACAAGAGAAACAATCAAACGCTTTGACGCGCGGCGACTTTCTATTGTAGCGAAGCCAAGACCAGCCATGATGCTGATGGCTAGCGTGAATTCAAAAAAATGCCGACCTTGTGCACGAAACTTGTTGAAAACAGGTAAATGAAACAAGTACTTCGCCATCGGGGTCGCATCGCCGAGAATGCTCAAAAACGAAGCTACCGAAACCATAAACCAAAACCAGGCTAGCAGCCTCCGCTCGGACCGCACTAATGCAATGCAAGTCAACATCAGGGGAAGCAATCCGACATAACCTGCAAGTTCATATTGATTCCAATCTCCAAAATAATCCATGCCATAAAAAGAGGGGGCTGAGCCACCGAAGAGATAGGGGAACAGAAGATGAACTATTTGCTTGGGCGGCAGAGAATACGAAACAAAATCAGTGTAACTCAATTTCACACGAACACTCTGGTTCGCCAATTCCAGTGAAGGAATTAGTTGAATGGCAGAAAGACATAGTCCCAGTCCTATCATCCCGATGCCTTGGGCATAGAATTTAATCTTACTCGAAGCACTAAACCATCCCATAATCGCGAGATAAGCGATTGCAAGGGCCAGTCCATAGGTATATATCTGGGGATGGCCCCCCAAAATACAGCATGCTGTACCAATGCTTCCAATTACGAAGAACTTCCAGCTAGACCTGACACGGATCTCCTCTAAGGACCATATAACCAAGGGTGCCCATGCAGCAGCATGGACAACACTAGCCTGAGCAAGACGGGTGATCATGAACCCGCTTAACCCATATGTAATTCCAGCCGTTAGCCCGGCGAATCTTGATTTGGTTACCGAGTAGACGTATGCATACAGAAAGGAGCTCCCAAGAACGTAAGCCAGTATGATAAAGAAATTGTAAGACCCAAATGCTCTTACCAATATTGAGACGGGGTAGAACGTTGCTGCCTGCGGGTCGGCAAAAATTGGATAACCTCCCATAAGCAGCGGCTCCCAGAGAGTAAAGGGCGAGAAAAAGTTGGGCAAGTAATATGATAAACCATCACCGGGCGAGAGTATTTTCTGAGGAATAAGGACGGGCGAGAAGAAAGCGGTGAAAAGCAACAAAAAAAAGATTAAAATCCTGCCTAACTTCATATATGCTTATCTATTAATATTAACCTGTTCTGTTACAGGCAATCAACTTGCCAGCTGATTATTACAATCGATTAGACTATTCAGGATCTGGATAAATTTCTTAGAGATGGATTCCCATGCAAAATGGCTCTTAACAGTGTCATATCCATTCCCTCCCAAGCGTTCCGGGAAAGTGGAGCCATTCAATAAGAGTTTGATTCTCTCAGCCAAATTATCCTTATTGGCATGTAATCCGTTAACCTGATCCTCCACCAGTTCTTTATATGCGACACAGTTCTCGTTCACTACGACGGGACGGGATTGTGCCCATGCCTCGAGGACCACAATACCAAAACTTTCGCTCTCACTCATTGTAACGAGGCATAGGGATTGCTGCAGTGCTGTCAAAACGACGCCCCTTGGCTGTCGTCCCAGGTAGACGGCGTCCTCTGGAGGAATACATATTCCATCTTCATCCTGACCAATAAAAACGATGTTGACAAGTCGCTCGTCAGTGTTGATTCTTCGGACGGCCTCGATGATCCAGTCATAGTTCTTGGTCTTATTTTTTCGACTGAGAATCAGGACATAAGGTAAATCGTAAGGATACAGCTGCCTAAAAGTCTGTCTATCCTCTCCGGAAATGAGCTCGTTCATGTGAATACCGATAGGCAGGTAAGTGCTCTTGCTTTTGATCTTCTCATAGAAAAGCTCGGTAGCCGATTGCGGGAAGGTGATCAGTGCGTCGGCTTTTCGAAGGGCATCGTAATAAGAGCTCCAGTGGTAATACTCGTCGTCGAAATGGTATTCTGGAACGAGCAAAACCGGTTTATTGTACTTTTTACCATATTTGACTGCTGCTACAGAGGTAGCAAAGGGTACGCTGTGACCTAGAATAACATCATATGCACCTGTGTTTTCCTCAAGCCAATCATCGAGCTGTTGCGATATGGGCCCCCTGGTCAGCTGAAACAGCTCATCGAATTCGCGCGGTCGAGACTCCGCCGTCCGTATCAACTCATCTATGTGTGTCTCAAGATGGTAGCGCTTGAGATAACTCTTGTAATCATAGTCCAGAGCCAGATCACGAACGTCTGTGCCTTTGTGCATTGCTATCCGCTGTATCTTAACACCTAATGGTTCGGCGTCGTTTTCGTTCTCATCTAAACTTCGTGCAGTGATTCTCAAGACCGGATTGGATTTGGTCCGAATCTCACAATTGAATTTGCCCTTTACTGTTTCAGTCAGCGCCGCGTCCTCTCCACTGAAAAATGTCAACTTCGTTTTTCGGTGGGCACATCCGATGACACTTACCAACTCTTTTTCGGGAACGAAAACCAGGGCCTCTTTACTGGTCCAAATCTCGCATTTGTCATCACTGTATTCGGGGTGATTCCATCCTCCCAACAGAAGCGGATAGGAATAAAGGTTCAGGTGACGGAGGGAAGACACCCTGAATTCTTCCATCCAGAGATTGAAAAGAATTTTTGAATTCCTCAGCTTAATTTCATCGGGAAGAACATCGGTTTTGAATCGAAATATCTTCGTATTAACCAAATCTCGGGGGATGGGGGCTGTCATATCGTGGGTGTAGCGCGACGAAAAATGGTAATGATTGTATATATCGCGAATATCGAGAGTCGCAACATCGATGTTCCAGGCATTGGTTTTGTCGAGCTGCCTTAATAGCTCCAATAGATGCACTTCCGCTCCACCCAAAGGTGGGTCAGTAAAACGGTAGGTGACCACTAATATACGCTTCTTGGATAAACCGAATATCTCTCTTTCAAGTGCCTCGTCAAGCTCTTTCGCCAGCATTTTCCAATCCAGTTTGAACCTGGCATACTGGTAGCCTCTGGACGCAAGGGACTGTCTAAGCTTATCGTCTTGGATAAGCGCATAAAGTTTTTCTTTAAAATCGGTCAATTCACAGACAATGGCGTGTTCTTGGTTGTTGATAGCAAGATTGCCGACCCCGGAGGGTGTGGTAATGACGGGAAGCTCTTTGGACATATACTCTGATAGCTTTACGTCACAGCCTAATTCAGCGAAACCCGGATAGATTGCAATGTCGGCAATCGACAGCAGAATATCTTTGGTCAAGGCATTGACTTTGCTCAACAATAGAAGATTTGGCGGCGTATCAGCTGTTGGTCTGGTTATGTCGGCATCAACTGCTACGAGAAAATAACAATCGGGCATGAGAGAAGCGAGTTGCTTATTAATGAAGGTCACCACCGCGTCGCTGCTATTTTCGCCAATAAAAACAATTACCGGGTGGTTGCCGAATAATCTTCTTATTGCCAGATAGTTTTCCCGGCTGGTTGTTTTATCCCCAATATCAAGACCATGGTGAACAAGATAGACCGGCTTTCCGGTCGCTCCTAAGGACAGAAGTCGTTCGCCGATTTGGTCTGAATTGGCAATGATGAATTTAGAAATGTCTATGGCTTTTGCTTGATTCATTTCCTTAGACGGTTCCGCGCAGCACTCCGGGTCCGGACAGCTACCGCTAATCAGTTCATATTCCTCAATATGTCGGTCATATACAACAGGCTTCCCCGTCAGGTTCTCAAGCGTTGTCACCATGCAGCTGTTTAATAATATGACACCGTCGCAAATATCATAGAGGTGCTGAACTAAGGATAGACAGAATTCTTGTTTTGAAAAGGTCGTTTCGCTGATCTTGCCTCTAGACTGAGGGCGTGCCTCGCATTTATCAACGAGCTCCTGGCTCGTTATCCGCGGTATTGACAACTCAATGAAATCATCAGTTATTTGCGAGCGGTTGACCATGCCAAGGTCATTAAAGCAGAGTAAGGCTATCTGATATTTCCTAGATAAGTAACTGTAAATCCGATTTGTTCTTGTTTCAGGTTTGCTTCTCGGAGCATTCACTTCGAAATCATTTAACAGCAGGATCTTTTTCCTCTCGTTTGCTTTTGTGTTGTTGCCAACAGAATCGATTGCTTTCCTGGCAGAAAAGGCAATCGATTCCCATGAATAATTCTCTTCGACGAACTGCCTGCCTCGTTGCGAAATTCGTCGTTGGAGCTCTATATCTTGTGCCAATGCGTTCAACTGCCTGGAGAAATCATTCCTGCCGGCAGCTACAAAATGCACGTTAGGAATTAGATCTAGTCCACGCGTCCCTGTTCGGGTCGAAATTAAGGGCATGCCGGCAGCAAGGAACTCAAGCACCTTAATATTGGTGCCTCCACCAGCAAACATCGGATTGATGGCTATATCTGTCTTGGCTAGAAGCTCATACTTCAACTCATCGCTGACCTTTCCCAGAACTTTTACGTTTTTCTTGTCAGAGCTATGGATCGTTCTAGTGCACTCTCCGGCGATCACGAACGTAACATTGGGGCAGTGATCTGCAAGCTCATCTATAATGAACTGGACTGCGGTCAGGTTCGGAGGGTGGAAGCTTCCCACGAATAGAGCGGATACTCCGTCCTTTCCAGCCTCACTTTTAGAGTTGTAGGGATAATCGGCAGGATTGATTCCGTTCGGGACCAATACCAGTTTGCCAGGGTCTACTGCAAAATCTCTTACAAAAGCGTTTCTCTCCTCCTCCGAGATGCAAAAGCATAAATCACATCCGGTAACCAGACGAGATTCCAAATACTCAACGTACTCTATGTATCGGGGTGCTCGTTTCCCTTGCCACATTTGCCGCATCAAATGAGTTTCGTAATTATAGCTATTGTAAATTCTCAGTTTGTTGTCCAAACCGAACATCAGATCATATTCAAGCATGAATGGACACTCATGGATGAGGATATCGGCACCCGGATAGAGGTGGAGGTAAGCATGGTGGTAACTGTTCAAATACCTGGAACTGAGGGCGCAAACCAAGGCAGAAAATTCCGGGCTGATTCTATCTTTCTCTATCTGTTGATTCAGGCTTTCATGAACTGATTCTTTCGGAACTCTGCACTCGCGAAAGGTCGCGGAGTGCTCTATGATCTGGATGCTTTGGTAGGGAAAAGTTGGTGAAAGCAGGGTGACATCGAAATGGCTACTGAGGTTCCTGTACAAATTGAAATACCTCAGTTCGCCGCCACTGGTTGGCGGTATGTGCGCAGGGAAAAAATTAAGAACAAGGATGCGTTGCATGATTCTAATCCGGTAGCATTAGTATGGTCAGGTGCTGAGGCGAGCATTGGTTCGGGCGGATGGCATTGAACACTACCTTAGCAAGTTACTGTGTAGAATATCGTACAAGGATGTGCCGATATTTTCCCAGTTATAATTTTGGGTCACGAATTCTCTGGCTCTTCTGAGAGCTCGATCATTCTGATTTCCCATGATTTTTTTCGGAAACTCATCGATCTCGCAAATCTTGATCAAACCTGGCGGGATGTTAAGACCTCTGGCGCCAGTCGGCGTACTGACAACCGGCAGTCCGGATGCCATGTAGTCGAGCATCTTAAGATTGGTGCCCGAACCTGAAGTAATGGGATTCAGTGCGATGTCACCCAGGCTGAGGACGAAACATTTCTCGTACTCGTCCAGAATCCCCATCATACCTACGTTAGCCGGTGTGCTTCTGGCTGCGAAGTAGTGACAAACGCTTCCGACGATAAGAAACTTGACCTCTTTTAAAACGGTCGCAAACTGGAAGATGGCAGTAGCCGCCTCAATATTTGGCTGATGCCATGAGCCCATGAATAATGCTATTCGCTGTTCTCCAATGCCGAGTTGGCGTTTCAGATGATATCGCTGATCGGTACTTGAATAAGGCAATGTATCGATGTCAACACCGTTGGGAACATAATGAATCTCTTTATCGACTCCATACAACTCCTTCAACTTCAAGGCATCTTCGCGGGAACAACTGTATATTAGCTTGCTTTCTTGGCAGGCCTTCTTTTCCGATTCAAAAATCGTCTTGAGAAGATGCTCACTGTATTCAATTCTTGGCAGCATTTGTTTTTTAAGAAGATATTCGACATTTTGGCAGTCGAGAACGATCTCCTTACCCAGGGATTGCTTGAGGGTCCAATAAAGGTAAGGTTGCTCACAAATTACAATATCAGAGCTGACAGCTGATTTGCGTATGGTATCAATGAAGATTTGCGCTTCCTCGAACAAGAAAAGCATCGCGATGTCAGTCAATGGAATTTGAACACTTCTCTGCATCTCTTCTTCTTTTGATGCGTACCGCGCTGATTTTTGTACCTTTATTTGCGTAACCCCCGGCGCAATTGTTTGCCTCTCACCGGCTTCGTGAGTAAGGCAGACGATTTCGACATCCAAATGTTTACCCAACTCTTTCGATAAATGATAGACTCTTTTTTGGCCTCCGCCTGTAGGAGGATAGATGTGGTACGTTGAAGCAACCGTTACCTTCCTCCTTCGTGATTGCCTGGATTTATCGTCGGTTGAACGTTGGATCAAGTACAGCTCCCGCATAAGATCGAGTTATTGCTTAACCTTAAATTTTGGCTGCGCGAATCTTCAAACCTGGCTATTTAGCAGATGTCCTATAACATTATCCCAGCTTATTCCCATGTCGAGATATCGCTCCCTGCCAGCCATCCCCATTTGCTTTGCCAGTCGTTTATTCCAGTACAGCCAATCGATCTTTTCAGCAATCGATTCTGGATTCGCATCGACTATAAATCCTGTTTCATTGTCCATCACAAACTCGAGCGGGCCGCCGGAGTCGACACAAGTGATGACAGGTTTGGCCGAAAGCATGGCTTCCAAAGTTATATATCCGTAATCCTCCTGTCTTGGGCCGAAAAACACAGCCAGCGAGCGGGCATATAACTTGTAAAGAAGCGCGCGTTCATGAAGAGGAATGAAGTCGATGATTTTGACCCTGTCTGCGAGATCGTATTCTGCAATGAGACGTTCGGCATTGGCCTGCGCGCCCCCATCTCCGGCAATTATAGCTTTTACCGGAGAGCGGACGCGAGCCATTGCTTTAATGAGCAAGTCTTGCCTCTTCAAGTGCTCGATTCTGCTGGGATAGAAGACATAGTCATAGGGTTCCTCATTATAGAATTCGTTCTCCCCATAGGGGGGGTGATAGAGTGGAATTGAGCTGATGTTGTTATACTGCATTAAACGCTGCGAAACATTATGTGAAATTGTGAAGATCTTTTTTGCACTTGTCATGTATTTGTTGTCAAAGGTCAAACACTTCTGTCTAAGTTGACGCAAGCTGGCACTGGCTTGGGTGTTATCATAAAGGTCATAAACGGGTCTGTGCTGGTGAATAAGCCAGACAACTTTGTTATCATGGGGAATGTAGTAGACAGGAAATTGAAGAGCAATCAATAGATCGATCTTTATGCCGTGAACGCGATTAAACCTTAATTTGACCATATAATCCATCATATCACTGAGATGTTCCGGATCAAACTTGAGTGGAAACTGCATGACTTCAGCTTCAACAAGCCGAACGGCTAGTTGTCGCTGCAAATTGGCAACGTGTATCTCGGCTCCACCAAAAATGAAAGGAGCTTTTGCTGAGGGTATCAAAATTCTCATTTTTCGCACTGATTAAAATCCATCCTTGTGCTAGGTCCCGTTGTTGATCGGAGAGAAGTGTGAATAAGCAAGGCGCGTCGCAGGTTTTCTATGCCCGAAGAGTTCGCAGAAGTGGGCGTCATTGCGTTAGCTTAAATTTCCAGACCCCCGAGGATAGACATAGGTGATCAGCGTAGGCAATGAATTAGACATATACTATAGATGGGAACGTGTTTTCGATATCGAAGCTTATATCACAAATGGCACTGATCACTCCATTCATGCGAGATCGCTTTAAGGTAATGGCTAAATCCAATTATTGCTCTCATCGATTTGCCGAATAGCTATCTTCTCCCAGCACCACCGTTATGATGTTTTCACTTACGGCTTATAACCAAGCAGTGCGTAATCTCTCGGACCATACATCAGATCAGCCAATTTCCCCGTCACATTTTGATCTTTTTCGTATTCCGCTACCGGGTTCAAATTTACAATTTCGGTGCGAACAAAGCCCCTCGCTTCAGCCAAATAGCGAAGCATCGGACTCGGCAAAGGCCTTAGGTGAGTTGGATCCATATAAAAATTGCGACATCCCACGATGAGGTTATCTGGATTCGGGGTTTCGAGTATGAGCATTCCACCGGGTGTTAATACTCGCAATGCTTCATCCAGGAGAACGATCAACTTTTCTAATGGCAAATGTTCTACAAGATGGAATGAAGTAAGAACCCCAACCGAATTTGCAGCCTGTTTCTGGAGATAGTGCACAAAGTCCGCGGCGACAACGTCGAGCCCTGTTTGTCGGGCTTCATCAACCATAACACGGTTCATGTCAATGCCCTTGGCGATAAGGCCGTGTTCATTACATAACTGCAGCCATTCGCCTCTGCCACAACCCACGTCCAAAATGGGAGCATCCCCTGTTCCCAGAATCGGTTCTTGGACACCCTGAATATAAGGCAAATAGACTTCCAGCCTTTCTTTAATTTCAGCTCGGGTGCCTCGAAACTGGTCTTCAAAAGAAACATAAAGTGCGTCCAGCAAATGATCTTGCTCCTGCAATATTTTAATCGTTTCATCTTTGGAGGTCTTACCGGGTAAACTCCTGCGCACTTCCTCCAGGACAATCCGGAGTCGTCGTTCCTGATCCAAAAGACTCCGACGGAAATCGTTCACGTGTCTCAGGCTACTGGACAAGTTATGGGATATATGCTCCATTTCGTTACGGTCGGCCTTCGAATCTCTTAACTGTTCGAAAATAGAAAGATCCGCCTTGTTGGAAGCTAGCTGCTGCAATTCTTTCTGATCGGCTTTTTGAAAGGATAGTTCATGCAGCTTGTCGCTCAGCGCCTCCAGCTCCAATCGATTGGCCTTTTCCGAAGATGTTTTATGCAGCATACTTCGCAGTTCCTCAAATTCCAACCGATTGACTTTTTGCGAGGATATTTCTTTCAACTCGCTTTTCTGTGATACCACCTGATCCAATTCTGCCAGAATTTCATCCTTAAGCCTGGATTTTACCTCATCTATGTCGGTCAACTGCGTCATTATTTCCCTAGAATTCAATTGAACCGATCTCGCAAATTGACTGAGCTGCTTGTGAAGATCAACCAGGTTACTATGAACGTAAGAATCGGAAGCCTGGAAATTCTTTATAATGGTTGGGAGGTTCAGAATACCAAAGCCCAATCGGCTGAAATAACCTATGATCGGTATTTTAAAGGACGACTGTATCAAAAAGTCCGTCAAAAGCCCTTCTACGTATACGCGCTTGGCCCGTCCCTCACTGGAGAACCTTAAGCGCCCCAGGATTTCTGCTTTTGACATCCTCCCTGTTTCAAGGTTCTTCAAGTAGTACTCGAAAGCAGGGGGATCTGGTTGACGATTTAGAATTCCGAGATAAGCGTTCTTGATAAAGTCCCCTCCGTAGAAGATCATGAAGTCACTGATTCGGTACTGGTCTTTCACTGAAAAGGACATGGCTGAAGAGCGAATCCAGTTTTGCGGTATTTCCAGTGCGGACACAGCCAAGTATGCGGAGTCTTTGTCATCATTCATTGTGTGCGGTCGGTGAGCTTTACGCCTGTTGACCTCGATTCGGATTCTTTCCATCAATTCTTCAACACTGATTTCAGGTACTTCGCTGCTTTTCATAGCGTTTCCACGTTTACATAGGGTTTCAATTTCGACAGACCGATAAAGGTAAAATCGGTGCTCATCGTCATCTCGAATGTTTTCACCACATCAATCCATTGATAGCAGTCTTGGACATGTGTTTCAGACTTGTGAGCTGCAACAGTGAGAGTATATTTTCCTGGCCCCAGGTTGAGCTCCTGAAAGTCATATCTCACTTTACACTTTTGTCCTTTTTTCAAGATAATCGGCAACTTTAAATGGAATGTGTTAGTACCGAAAATATCTTGCCCGAATCTGTCCCTTATCATGATTCCTACTGTTAAATCATCTACATCTTCATTAGTCTTAATTTCTATCAACACAGTGCAGGGAGCACCGCAAACAAAAAACTCTGAATCGACCCCCCTTGCATTAACTAATCGAACATCTGTGATCTGCACTTTGAAATTTCCATAGGCTTTCGCATCCCCACAGACGTGCGGCCGAATGTGGATCTCTTCGCCCTTGGCTTTTTTTGCCAACAAGAAATTATAGGTGTCGATGACCTGATCCGGTGCTCCTTGTTCCACAACAAGACCGTGATTCAAGAGCAAGGCACCGTCGCAGAGCACTTTGACCGCATTCATATCGTGGGATACGAAAATAATCGATCCACCTTGCTGCCTGAACTGCTTGATCCGATCCATGCATTTCTGTTGAAA
>Ga0068712_1004465_pt1 | contig 11812 bp, 9 predicted proteins | sample MTBAKSrepl1MetaG_FD_62987 | JGI IMG/M metagenome (GOLD analysis project Ga0068712, IMG submission 62987) | Enrichment culture microbial communities from Arthur Kill intertidal strait, New Jersey, USA, that are MTBE-degrading - MTBE-AKS1... | ecosystem: Environmental > Aquatic > Marine >... | reverse complement strand
GATTAAGTGAAAGGATTGAATAACATGTATCATTGGTGGTGACCATGATACAAACATGTCTCATAGACTGCCATATACGCGGGGGGAATCGTCTGTATTACAAATGAATATTGGTTTTGATATCCGTGGAAAAACTATCCGAGTCAGGTGCAATTATTTGCTTACTGTTTGTTGCGGGTGGGGGAGGTTTTTTAAAGATAACATTGTGCTTTGTACAAAGTGCGGGTTCGGCTATTAAGAATTGGGATCTGCATTTTTTGAACATTCGGGACAGAGTCCGGTAAATTCGAGGTTGTGTCCGATTATTTCAAAAACAGTGGTCCCGTAAAGCTCATTTTCGAGTTGATTCAGAGGTGCTATCGGTGCATCATCCACCCGGTCACAGCCCACACATCGGATATGGTAATGTTTGTTCGTATCCCAATCGTACCGTTTTAAAGCGCCGCTGAGTTCCAATTTCTGTATTTCACCCATTTGGACAAGGACTTCAAGGTTCCTGTAAACCGTCCCTAAACTTATCCTTGGCAGACGGCGGCGTACGATTTGATATATTTCATCAGCGCTTGGATGTGCCTTTTGTTTTTTCAGCTCTTCAAGAATTACCTTGCGCTGCCGTGTCATCCTGATGTTTTTGGGTTGAAGCAAGCAAATACCTCTGGCGCGATGATGGATATTCTCACCAATTTTTTAATATTTCCTAAGCTGAATAGAAAATTGTGTCAAGTGTGAAAAACATATTTTTTATCATACCCTATTATTTAAATCTTTTGAAAAATTATTTTGCATAAATCCATCCCAAATGATGCCTTTCGGCATTGCGATATTAATAAGGCATATCATCGCAAATGCTCATATAATTGTGCATTGATGCACAGAACTCTGTGCAAGTTCAAAACGGGACATCAGCCGGATGAATGAACATGATGTCGCAACTGGTTTTTCCCTGAAACTTTAATACAACATGTGGTGCTTTTTAGCAAAATTACAGTAATTTTATGCCTTGGCATGGCTGTTGCTTTTGAAAGAAGATTTTAAAATATATTCAAATTTCTTTTCCGAGTTTCGGGCCCTGAGGAGCCATTTAAGTCATTACAGTTTTAAGGGTGCCATACATTGGTTTCCTTCCACAATGTTACATATTTTGATTTGTCTGGTTTTTTTGATTGATTTTGAGTTCTTATATTGCTTTTATTGCCACGCTTTACAGTCGAGCTGAACCGGCGCACAATTCAACAGGGTGAGCCGGGGCAGTTCAGCGAAATCACGGGATATCCGGAAGAGGTGTTTTGAATGTACGAAAAACTGGAACAACAGACTAAAGTGGCTGATAAAGCGTATCGTGTTCGAAAAAATATTGAAGAAGCGCTGCATGAAAGCAAAGAAAAATACAGGTTGTTGGTTAAAAATTTACCGAGCATCGTTTATAAGGGATACAAGGACTGGTCTGTTGAGTTTTTTGACGAAAAAATTGAACAATTAACCGGTTTTGAAGTCGATAAATTTAATTCCAAACAAATAACCATGCTGGATTTAATTGTTGATGAAGATATTGCGTCGGCAAAAAATAATTTTGTTCGAGCCCTCAAAACGGACAAATCATATGTCAGAGAATTTAGAATTCGGTCTAAAACCGGTGATATTCGCTGGATGCAGGAAAGAGGCCAGATCATTTGTGATGATGCCGGAAGAATTGAATACGTCAGCGGGGTGTTTTTTGATATCACCGACCGCAAGAACGCCGAAGGAATTTTAAGGCAAAATGAGACAAGATTAAAAGCTGTGTTTGAAGCCAATCCGGATCCTGTGGTTGTCTATGACACCAACGGACATCCGCAGTATTTAAACACTGAATTTATAAATGTTTTTAGGTGGACTTTAGAAGATCTAAAGGGGAGAACCATTCCTTTTGTCCCTGATGATCAAAAAGAGATAACCGCTCAAAAACTGAAAGAGCTGTATATAAATCAAAAACCGGTGAGATTTGAAACGACCCGATTGACGAGGGACGGACAACTTCTTGACATTTTTATCAGCGCGGCAATTATCAAAGATTTGGAGAGTGAACCTTCAGGAATAGTGGTGAATTTAACCGATATAACGGAAAAAAAAAGATTGGAAACCCGCCTGCAGAGATCTCAAAGGATGGAGGCCATTGGGACATTGGCCGGAGGCATAGCCCATGATTTTAATAACTTGTTAATGGGCATCCAGGGAAATGCATCGCTGTTGTTGTTCAACAAGGATGCGGCCCACCCGGATTACATCCATCTGAAAAACATTGAAAAATATGTATTGCAGGGGTCGGATCTAACCAATCAGCTTTTGGGATTTGCCAGAGGGGGGAAATATGAAGTCGAAGTGATGAGTCTGAACGAGGTTTTAAAACGGGAAAATCGACTGTTTACTCGAGCCAAAAAAGAGATTGTGATTCACGAACAATACGAAAAGGAACTCTGGCCCGTAAGGGTATCCAAAGGGCAAATGGAACAGGTGCTGTTAAACCTCTACATCAACGCCTGGCAAGCCATGCCCGGTGGTGGAGAAGTTTATGTTCAGACAAATAATATTTTCCTGGATGAACATGTTGTAAAGCCATATCAGATATCTCCCGGGAAATATGTAAAAATTTCGATAACCGACACAGGAACCGGTATGGATAAAGCAACGCTGCAACGGATATTCGAACCGTTCTTTACCACCAAACAGATGGGAAGAGGCATCGGTTTGGGGCTTTCATCAGTTTACGGAATTATTAGGAATCACGGGGGATTCATAGATGTTCAAAGTGAAAAGGGCGGAGGAACCTCCTTTTACATTTATCTGCCGGCCACCGATCCGCTTAATATTTTTCAAAATAAAGAGATTAAACGAGAAGATGGAATTGCCCGTGGAACGGAGACCATTCTTCTTGTGGATGACGAACATATGATACTTGATGTGAGCCGGCAAATGCTGGAAAAATTGGGATATACAGTGTTAAGCGCCGCCAGCGGACGTGAGGCGATAGAAATGTATCAAAAACATCTAAATGAGATTTCACTGGTGATTATTGATATGATTATGCCGGACCTAAACGGTGGAGAAACGTACGATGAATTAAAAAAAATAACTCCGGAGGTAAAGGTGCTTCTTGCCAGTGGATACAGCATGGATGGTCAGGCACAGGATATTCTTGGCCGGGGGTGTAACGGATTTATTCAAAAGCCGTTTAATATCAGGGGAATATCGTATAAAATCAGGACGATTCTGGATGCATAAGTGAAAAAACTGAAAGGAGAAAGGAACGTTCTTCAATGCAGCTTCTGCGTCAGGCGTCCATTTCACGGCCATGTATCTCACAGGTAGTGTCTTCTTTCAGGTTTTGAATCCTAACATTGCTGAAAAGCGTTAACTCATTGGGGGGCATACAATTATCAAGGTAAAACCCGCATGCTGATGTCCACGGCTTTAGCCGAATGGGTGAGCGCCCCCACGGATATGATATCGACACCAGTATCTACCAAGGATTTAAGAACCTCTTTTGTCACGTTGCCCGACAACTCCACAATGGCCCGTCCCTCAATAAGGGCTGTGGCCTGTTTTATCTGAAGAATGTTCATGTTGTCCAGCATGATGACATCCGCACGGGCTTCCAGGGCTTCAATGACCTGATTCAGGCTGGAGACTTCCACCTCTATTTTAAAGAGGTGGGATACGTTGGATCGGATATGGTCAATGGCCTTTTTAATTCCGCCGAATGCAGCAATGTGATTGTCCTTGATCAAAACACCGTCATACAGGCCCATCCGGTGATTATGGGCACCGCCGACTCTAACGGCATATTTTTCCAAAACGCGCCAGCCGGGAGTTGTTTTCCGGGTGTCGACAAGGCGTACGGTTTTACCCGAGAGCTCGTTGACATACGACCGCACACAGGTGGAAATACCGGAAAGGTGTTGGAGGAAATTCAGTGCCGTTCGTTCACCCGAGAGTAACGCACGGAGGGTTCCCCGGACGTACGCCAAGATGTCGCCTTCGTTTACAGTATCGCCGTCACGATAACCGGATTCGAATATGACATCTGGATCAAGGTATTTAAAAACCCGCTCGGCTACGTCCAGGCCGGCGATCACGAGAGACTCTTTGGCGATGATCTCGCCTTTGCCTTCAAATTGCGGACCGACCAGGTTCTCGGTTGTAATATCTCCCGATCCGATATCTTCTTTGAGTGCTATTTCAATGAGGTGCTGTATGGAATTCATGAAAATGTCATTTCACATTCGTTCGGTGTTATTTTTTTAAACGTCCAAGGAAAATATCAGCTCATCTGGTATTCGGCCTGGCATGAATCCGTCCTTTAATCTGGTTTCAAGTCGAGAGGCTAACCCTCAAGTGCCTTAATTTTATCCAGATTCGTTTGAAGGTTTCGCTGTTTTTCCATCAGATTTCGCTGTTTTTCTTTAACTTTTTCAACCACATGATTGGGAGCCTTGCTGAGAAAATCCTCATTGCTAAGTTTTTTTGAAACGATAATCAATTCGCTGGCCAGCTTCCCGATTTCCTTATTGAGACGGCTTATTTCCTGGGTGAAATTGATAATTCCTTCGAGGTAAACAAAAATCACTGCATTGTCGACAACAGCCGTCGCCGCTGATTTCGGCCTCTGGCGCGTATTTTCCACAGACAAAGATTTGAGCTGTGCAAGGTTAATGATGATGTCTTTATATTGTTCTATGGTTCGTCTCGTCGGTTCTTCCTGGGAATGGACGGAAACAGCCAGGGACAATGACGGCGAAATGTTCATTTCCCCTCGTATATTTCTGATGCCGGTGATGATGTCCGAGAGAAGCTTCATTATTGATTCTGCTTTCCTATCCCTGAAAAGACGGATAGACTTGGCATCTAAATCCTGGATAAGACCACTATCGGCGTCATCTAATGGAAATTCGGATTTCATAATGGAGTCTTTTTTCCCCGGAAGTTTGTCCCAAATCTCTTCTGTGACAAAAGGTATAAAAGGATGAAGCAGAATCAGCGTGTCATGCAGAACACGCCACAAAACGCTCAAGGTGGCTTTCTTACGGTCCGTTCCCTCTTTTCCATACAGGGTGGGTTTAATGGCTTCAAGGTACCAGTCACAGAGTTCATGCCACACGAAATTATAAAGCACCGCGGCGGCATCGTTAAACCTGTAGTTGTCAAGCGCTTCGGATACTTTTTCGGCGGCACGAAAGCGCCTGGATAGAATCCATCGGTCAACGAGGGAAAGGGATTCATGGGCGATATCATTATATTCCTTGTCGATGTGCATCAGCGAAAAGCGGGCCGCATTCCAAATTTTGTTGATAAAATGCCTGTATCCTTCAACGCGCTTTTCAGACATTTTCACGTCCCTGCCCTGGGCTGCAAATGCGGCCAGCGTAAAACGGAAGGCATCGGTTCCATAGGTGTCGATGACGTTCAAGGGATCGATGACGTTTCCGGTGGACTTGCTCATCTTTTTGCCTTCCTCATCACGCACCAGGGCATGAACATAAACATCCTTAAACGGCACATCCCCCATAAAATGGAGTCCCATCATCATCATTCGGGCGACCCAGAAAAAGAGGATGTCAAAACCGGTAACCAGAACGGATGTGGGATAAAACAATTTTAGTAAGGGTGTTTGATCCGGCCATCCCATGGTTGAAAAGGGCCACAGGGCAGAACTGAACCAGGTATCGAGAACGTCCGTATCCTGAATAAGATGTGTTCCCCCGCAAGCCGAGCAGGTTTCCGGTGCGGTCATGGCAACGATGACCGCTTCACACCCTGAACATGTCCATGCCGGGATCTGATGTCCCCACCATATCTGCCTTGAAATGCACCAGTCTTTAATGTTGTTCATCCAATCAAAATATGTTTTGGTCCATATTTCAGGAACGATCCGCGTATCACCATTTTCGACGGCACGGATCGCTTTATCGGCAAGGGGTTTGGCTTTAACAAACCACTGTTTGGACAGATTCGGTTCAATGATCGTGTTGCACCGATAACAGTGACCGATGCTGTGTTGATAGGGTTCGATTTTTTCAAGGAGGCCCTCTTTCTTGAGTGCTTCAACCACCGCCTTCCGGCATTCAAAACGGTCCAACCCTTTAAATTCGCCCGCTTCTGAAGACATTTGACCGTTGTCATCGATTACTTTGACCCGTTCAAGGTGATGACGGTTCCCGATTTCAAAGTCATTGGGGTCATGGGCCGGCGTAACTTTCAGTGCGCCGGTTCCAAAGGACATATCGACATATTTATCTTTAATGACAGGGAGTTGTCTATTCATCAAAGGAAGAAGTATTTTTCGAGACCACAGATCTCTATAGCGCTCATCCTCCGGATTTACAGCCACCGCCGTGTCGCCCAACATGGTTTCAGGCCGGGTTGTTGCAATAACGACGTAACCTTTCCCCTGTGAATACGGGTATCGGATATAATACAGAAAACCGTCATGCACTTCATGTTCGACCTCAAGATCGGCAAGTGCCGTATGGCAGCGGTTGCACCAGTTGATTATATAATTCCCGCGGTAGATAAGGCCTTCCTGATACAGGGTCACAAAAACTTTTCGAACCGCCCTTGAAAGTCCTTCATCCATCGTGAAACGTTCCCGGTCCCAATCACACGAAGCGCCTAACCGTTTGAGTTGATTGATGATCGCACTGCCATATTCACGGCGCCACTCCCATACGGCTTCAATGAACCTTTCCCTTCCGACCTGGTGGCGACTTAATCCTTCACTTGCCAGTTTTTTCTCAACAACATTCTGAGTGGCAATTCCGGCATGATCGGTTCCCGGCATCCAGAGGACATTATCCCCACGCAATCTTCTGTATCGGCAAAGAATATCCTGCAAGGTATTGTTAAGTGCATGCCCCATGTGGAGAACGCCCGTAACGTTGGGTGGAGGGATTACGATGGAATAAGATTTTTGAGCGTTACCTTTTTCATCGGCCGAAAACAACCCTTCTTTTTCCCAGAAATCATACCATCGTTTTTCCACATCATGGGGTTCGTAACCCTTGTCAAGAAGATCGGAACACATTGTTACTTCTCCTTAATCAAAATTATATCCAGATATTCCCTAACTGTGAGTGATGCTTTACCACGAAAGCACAAAGGACACAAACACGAAAAAGATGCCCGCTACATTTCGTGCGTTCCCAGTTTTGTGTTTTCGTGGCAGCTTTTTTTAATATAGAATACATCCATATTCAATCGTCAATTCGGGTATTACACATTGCTGCAGACGAATAAATTGAAAGGGGGATTATAAAATAATCCCCCGGCTATATTCATTGAATTTTTTTGCCATGAACGGATCAATCAGGCAGGAGACAACCGCTGATTAAGAAAGTCTTCATTTTTCAATCTACGGCTGATCTTCAAGCAGGGCTTTTTTCAATCTTTCTATTTCCCTGGTGACCGTTTTTTCGATGGTTTCGACAAGAAGACGGTCGATTTTGTCGTAAAACAAGTTCCTTATGACACGTTCCAAAGCCGCCTCAACCTGTTCATCCGATACCTTGTCGGCCTCATGCGTATTCTTGTAAATATCTTCGCCAGAATCAATCTCAACCCCTAATGAATCGGTAAAATCATCAGTTAACGCTCCCGGAACAATTACCTCCGTGTCAAATTTATCATCAAAATCAACAGCCTCTGCAATAAGATTGTCATCGAATTCAGCGGCGTCATGGAGATTATGTGAATCATCGACGGTTTCCGAAACAGGCTCACCGATTGTTTCGGAATTTTCGGTAGTGTCGCTTATCGGTTCCATCAAATCTATAATCGCTTCATTTTCTACAGGTTCCGAAACACCGTCTGCAATGCTTTCCGAATCATCCTTTGGCGAAATTTCTCCAGTATCATCTACGAGGTCGATGATTTGATCGTCATCTTCCGGTTCGACGGCCTCCACGAGGTCGATGATTTCATCGTCGTCTTCTGTTTCGACGGCCTCCACGAGGTCGATAATTTCATCGTCATTGATTATGTCATCTTCCGTCGATTCGGTCGTTTCGATTGTCTTGCCAACCTCATTTGATTCGGTCATCTCAATTCTCCCGTCCGCCGTAAAGGATCACTGTTAATCAACCACCTTTAAATCTTGGAAAATTTATCATATGGTGTCAGGTGTGTCAAGATGTTTGCCTTTCTTCCAACCGGCTTTAAAATTTTATGAACAGAGGAACTGCTTAATACAGGTTTTCACAGGAGGAACACCTGTAAAAAAATGATTTACAGCCAACCTGTTTGGGAGGTAAAAACAGGTATGCGGTATTTTTTCCTAAACCCATCAAAATGCGAGGGCTCAATATTAAGTATTTCCGGTTCTGATGCCAGACATATCAGAACCGTCTTGCGTCTAAAACCCGGTGATAAAATCGGACTCTTTGACGGGAAAGGGTTAGAATACGAGGCCGAAATCATCCGGTTATCTCCAGGAAAGGTTGAGGTTTCGCTGGGTAGCCATTATTCTTCAACCGCGGAATCACCGATTCGGATTACGGTTGCACAGGCCTTTTTAAAAGAAAAAAAAATGGATGTCCTTGTCCGGCAGCTCAGCGAGCTCGGCATAACTGAATGGATGCCTTTTATTTCCGAAAGATCTGTGCCCATGCCGGATAAAAATCAGCTTGCAACACGTACAAAACGCTGGGAGAAAATCGCAATAGAAGCGGTAAAACAATGTCGTCGAGGCTGCATCATGAAAATCGGTGAAACCGCATCCTATTCGCAGGTTTTGAATCTTGCTCAGGATTGTGATTTCAAGATTGCTTTCTGGGAAGATGAGACGAATTCAGTCGACATTCAATTGACAAGACATGACCGTAGGATTCAGACTGTTTTTGCCCTGATCGGACCCGAAGGCGGGTTTTCTCAAAAGGAAATTGAAGATGCAAAGGATTGTGGATTTGTTACCGCAGGCCTGGGGCCCCGAATCTTAAGAGCCGAAACGGCGACCGTTGCGGCATGTGTACTGCTTCAATATCTTTTTGGCGACATGGGCCAAAAAGATATTGACAAAAAAATGGAGGTTTAATAGATTTTGCCTTTCTTGCGCCGCGCCGAGGTAGCTCAGTCGGTAGAGCAGGGGACTGAAAATCCCCGTGTCGGCAGTTCGATTCTGTCCCTCGGCACCATTCGTTTCAAGGGGTTATAAGGTCTTCACTTATAATCCCTTTTTCTATTTTAGGATTTGCCCAGAAATAATCCAGGATAAATATTTTCAAAACCCTCACGGATTCATACCGTCGATCAGGCTGTTGCCTGAACATACACTCAGATTTTTCCATGGGCAATTTCTAATAAGAATGTATCACAATTTGTTAAGATAGTTAAACATAACTTAAACTCCAAACCGGTTGACAGAATTTATTTATGCATTATCTTTTAACAAAAGAATAATATAAAACCATTAAATGTCATTCAGCTTCAACACCGTAAATATAAACCATGTGATGATTTAATCTCACGAAGGATAGGCTATACAAAGAGTAGCTCGAAGTGACATTTATTAGGCTTCTCGGATGTTCGTGCATCTGAATGCAACATTGCATTTTACAACGACATTTGGGGAAGCTGAAAGATCACAACGCTTGATGGTCTGAAAGTTGCAGGCTATCGGGCGATTATAGGCAGGGCATACATGGCCCTGCTTTTTTATGGTAACCAAGGAAATTTTTACAATCATCAAGCCTTTTTCCTGCATTTTTTATCATATCCGCAGGATGTTCATTTTGAGTCACTTTGGCAAGCCTCAAATCCCCCAAAGCCTGTGGAAAATATTTTGAACTGTCACCCGGGCTGCAACCTGTGAAGGTGACAACCCCCGCCAAAATCAAAACAAAAATATTTCTGAATCTTTTTTTGGCATGTCAAAAATCCCCGATATATTTTGATTGACATCCATTCTTTCTGTCTATATTTATGGATTTCGTTTGTGTTAGAAGATTCACCGAGGTTCTTAATAAATGGACATGGTTAGAAAAAAAGGTGCCATCAATGAATGAGAGACGTCAATATGGAAGATTTTCTTTTCCATTCTCTGTAAGACTGGAAACTATCACTACAAACGGAACAAAAGTTTTGGATCTTGTAACAAAGGATATTTCTGCTTCTGGAGCATTCATTCCTACACCAACTACTTTTCCTGAAGGTACACGGTTTAATTTGGAATTGACCTATCCAGATAACAATATTCAAGGCTTTAAGACCGTTAAGAGTCTGAATGGTTGTATAGGCAGTTTGATACGTCTGACCGATCACGGAATAGCAATTCAATTTGACAACGAATGTCAGTTGGAGACTTTTAAGATCTTGTAATCGGAATAGTTTCTTCACTCACCACCTTCAACACCTCCCAGGATATAATCGAATCAAATCCTAACTTCTTTCTATGGCAATAAACTGAAGTCCGCCGGTCTGAAGAATGATTTCAAAAGTTGCCAGCCCAAATAATGGCATTCGTTTTGTATGTATTCAGATTTCTTCTTGAAAGATCATAAAAAAAGGGCAACACATTTCGTGCTACCCTTACTTTCACCGCTTTTAACTATTACAGGTTGGGTAAGCGACATGCATCTTCAGGCTCTAATGAACAGTCCAATTGAAATCCAAAATGAGCAAAGTCAACCTTGATCGGTGCTGCTTTCCCCAGAAGATCTTCGTCAACAAGAAATCTAAAACCGTTTATGTTAAAGACGGTATCAGTATCTTCGGGCTCATCCAGAGTCATAGCAAGGGATGGCCCTCCTCATCCACCTGACTTTAAAAATATTCGTATGGGTCTGACTGGTTTATTCTTAAAATATTCAGAAAGCTTATTAGTTGCTAATTTTGTAACTTCAAGCATGGTATCCTCCTTCCCAGAAATTTCTGAAAAAAACCTTGAACCTGTGAAAAGGTATTTACAAATATGTCATCTGTCAATAAAGGTGCACTGGATAAGGTTGCTGGCTGGATCTGACTGTTGTCAGATCACATGTGGCCGGGTTCAGATTTTGGACAAGATCAATTCGGTTCTGGAATATCGACGCCATTTTTGCGAATTTCACACTATCCTTTTCAGCCGTACGTGTGAATCCCGTGGCGTTGAGGTTATGTAGGATACTTCATACAATTATATAGTTTATTTCATATTTTGAGGTACTTTCATAGGAATCAGTACTGCCAATCAGAAATTTTAATTGATGTAAGTATCTAATATTATTTTAATCTGAATTTAATTGTGGTGCAGCTTGCAAAATTAGCATGTTTTTTGCATTAGTTTTAACCGGTAGTTAAGGAATGGCTTCTCTTTTGCACGTGCATCTTAGTTCTCGATCAATTATATATTTTATATAACCTGACAAATATCGAGCTAATAACGGCAGTTAAAGAGGCCTTTCCCCCAGAGATATTAGACTACCGACCCCCACAGTAGCCCCTGGGCAGATGTAGCCCCAGGGGCTTAATTTTTTTCTCAAAATAAGACGGATCACTAATCCTTGTTTGTCAGACTATTCCCTTTGCAAGCATGATATATTTTTGTTATAAGCTTTCCATGCATGGATGAAAAAACTCAATCTCTAAAGTATGATGGAGGTGTTATGAAACCATGCCATCTTATTTTCTTGTCCCTGGTTTTATCGACATTTTTGGGTTGTGCCGCCGTCTCTGCACGACATCCGGAGTTTACCTCCGGAAATGTATTTGATTTAATGCCTGGAATGACCCAAAAAGAAGTTGAGGACAGGTTTGGTTCGCCTGATAGGACCGCAAGAATGACCATAGGGGAGAAAACCCAGGGTCC
>Ga0068712_1004463_pt1 | contig 11813 bp, 13 predicted proteins | sample MTBAKSrepl1MetaG_FD_62987 | JGI IMG/M metagenome (GOLD analysis project Ga0068712, IMG submission 62987) | Enrichment culture microbial communities from Arthur Kill intertidal strait, New Jersey, USA, that are MTBE-degrading - MTBE-AKS1... | ecosystem: Environmental > Aquatic > Marine >... | reverse complement strand
CTCTACTACATGTTCAACGGCCATGCCGATGTTTCAGCCTTGATCGATGCTACGGATGCAGTCCAAGCAACCTATTACTACGATGCATTCGGCAATATTCTATCCTCGACAGGGAGTGCCAACAATCCATATACCTATGCCGGATACCAATACGACGAAGAGACGGGATATTATTACTTGCAATCTCGTTTCTACGACCCCATCACAGCTCGTTTCCTCTCGGAGGATACCTACCGCGGCGACCCCAATGATCCATTGAGCCTGAATCTCTACACGTACTGCCATAACGAACCAATAAAATACACAGATCCTACAGGCCATTACATCGATGAAACCACTTTAGGCACCCTGGTCAAAGAGGGATACACAAGTGTCGTCTTAGTATATGAACCAGGCAAAGGAGACACCCTGATTGTTACAGGGAAAGGGATGACATTAACAATAACCGATAACCGGAAAGATGTGCGATATGATCCGATAGATACAGTGCATGATTTATCATGCTATGGGAATGAAAAGAAAAGCAGCGATATCAAATCAACCGGCAAAAACAAGACCGATAAGAAAGCCAACAGTCCGACCCCCAAAATCCCTGCCACCCAAACAACGCCTACACCAGCAGTAAAAACTCCGACAGCAGCTGAATTTGCTAATACTATCGGTTCAAGAGATGATTACCTATGGATGCTGGAACATGGATATTTTGGTAAACAGGGGACGGACAACCTTATACTGACAGATAAGATGAAGAATGATGGTGTGAACATTGTAACAGTAAATGGCATACAATATTCTGACTACTCAAAACCAATTAATTCAGTTTTTTGGGACGCAGCCGTAGAAGCGTCAAACCACAATGGAGACTTGAATTGGTTTAAATCAAAGGTAAATCACAAAGCAGACTGGGATATAAAAAGAAAAGATTCATGGGAAAAAACTGTTGGAACTCCATTCCCTGGAAGTTATGATACTAAAATAGTAGTAAACGAAAGTATAACTACACCAGAAGAATTAGGCAACATGATGTACGGATATACTGGAACAGCAGCAGATATTTCAGAAACTGTCCTAATTGGGGGGTCCATGTATGCAGCAGGTATTTGGGGTATAATTACAGACAAAGATAAACGAAGAAATGAATTTATTGACCATGACCTAATTAGAAAAGGAATCGAGTGGTATAAGAAGGATATGAAAGAAAAGGAGAAACTACTATGATGTTTAAAGGATTTAAGGACTTAAAAATGCCAACAATTGTTCTATTAAGTATTGTTTGTTTAGGCATTGTTTCGTCAATATTATATATAAAACTATCATATCCTTTTCCAATTTCAAAACGCAATATGGAAAATGAGTTTTCTAAAAACAAAGAAATATTGTCAAACGTAGCAAAATATTTAGAAAAACAAGATTATGTTAGAATATATATAACATCGAATGATGAAAAGGGAGAAGCATTTGCTTCAAAGAACGATATGGAAGCAAGTAAACGGATTCAAATAACAGATGATACAATAACAACTAGCATCACAGACTTGTTCAAAAAATACAACTATAATGTCATAACAAAGGAGGGTAATGGTATATACTTCCAGAGATGGTCTAACAAAGACTATGGTCGAGGTGTTGTTTATTCAACGGATGGAGAATGGCCTAAAAATGAATTTATAATTGAATTGGAGCCTTTATCTGAGACGAATTGGTACTTTTATGAAGAAAAATAAGTTCTAAGGTAAAAACTGTTGCTACAAGCCTAGCCTTTTCCAAGTAAATATATTACTTTTGAATTACCGATTGGATCTCATTGTACAATTCGAGTGCGCGTTCACGCTGGTCATCTGAATACCCCATGCTTTTTCTCCTTCTTGAGCAATATCAGTGTCCAGGTTTTTGTCCGCACCCCCTTATCGGTTTTAGTTGTTTGATGCTTTTCACCCCCTGTTTTTGGGCATAAGAAAACCCGCCTCGTTTGAAGCGGGTAATATCTGAGTCTATTCTTAATCATCCTTATGGAAACGATGATTTGCGCATGAATAGCAAATACCTATTCCATCTTCCGTGTCAATAAACAATCTGCCGCAATCGCTACAAAATATGACCTTTGAAATATCATTTTCATAATCACACGAAAAACAAATCACCTTACCATTATCGATGTCATATACAAGAGATTCATTATCGCATTCGGGACATTCATGCTGTGGAAATTCCCCTCCTTCTTTGTAGGTTCCATATTCACTAATACCCAAAATATTTTGAATGTAGTCTCGTGCAGCTTCCTCGCCAGTTGCCTCGTAACCGCAAAAAATACATTTTACACCGTCATCCCTTAACAAAAAGGTAAATTCCCAAAGTAAATTCCACTCCAATGTCCACTGTGGAATTTACTTTGGGAATTCACACCCTTAACAAAAATATTTCTTCGCACTCTGGACATGTTGTAACATAGTCTTTCATACCTGTTTGTTCAAGCTCTCTTTGAGCAATTGTTTTAGCATCATCATAATGTTGCTGCGATTGCCGAAGCAGAGCTTTTATTTTAGAAAACAACTCGCTTTCTTCGTCAGTAAATTCATCAAGATCATAATGCACAACGATTAATTTAATTGTAATGGATATACTTTTGTGAATTGAACTTTCAATAGACAAAAGGTTTTCATTTAAATTAAAATGCTCAGCCTTATTGCGTTTTTTGCGGAGATTGCGCAGGTCTTTTATTTCTTCCGTCGTTATTTCAATGTCGCATAAATTTTTTAATCTTTCGATGATGGTCTCGCTATCGGCACTTTTGAAATCACCCGATTGTAACGCTTCTTTTTTGCCTTATTCATGTCGGTAAATACATACGTCCAATGTTCTTGTAATAGTCTGTGCTTTAGTACAAGCTCAATGCCAGAGGATAAATGCAGAAGTGAGTATTTAATTAAGTGTTTTTTTGTTTCATCATCTGTGCTGGCTTCATTGATAATAGAGAGGTCATTGACCGCCATATGGATGAAATCGAGTCCATTTCCATGTTATCCCCTCCCAAGCCAAATTAATTTTACCACGTCCTTTCTGCCAAAAACAGAGCGAAAACGGCTTTTTGTGTCGCCAATCTCCCGCTTTTTAATTGAGTTGCTATCTCACTTGGGTACGTCGTCATAATCTTGTACAGTTCGGTGTTCTGGAGAACTTGTCTATAAAGGGCAACATCACGTTTCCGGAGAACAAAAGCCCCTCGCCCGGTTCGGAGTTGTTGACCTAGGCTAATTGTTGAGGGGAAATATCTAGACGTTCCGCAAGGATTTACCGGTCGCAGGCGGCTTGGTTGAGCATATAAATAAAGTCGCTGTTTTCAAGGATGTTTTCAATTTCCGGCGAAGACAACAGGTTTTTGACGTTCTGTGTAGCGTCTGTCGGGAAGCCGCCCCACTTGTGAAACTGTTTCCAAATCTCAGCGCTGTAGCTGCCGTCTGTGTCTCCTTCAAAAGCAAATGGAACTCGTCAATGAAATACCACGTCGCTTTTCCGGAACTGCGGTTGATCATGACGGTATTCTACACCTGACCATGAACGATCAGCATACCCGTCTTTTTGAGGCTCATGCACAATTCCTTGATATCGAAGCATACAGGCCGATTGTTGATGTCAACCGTCGTTCTGTAGTTGAAGAAATTAAGCGAGCCAAACGTACAGGTCAAGCGCCTGCGCCACGCGGTCGGCCTCCGGGATATGTTGCGCCGTAAGCGCATCGTGCAGATCAGAGAGAACGAGCATATTCTCCGGACGCGGGTCTGCGAAATTCGGATGGTAGATCATCTGCACGGCACGGTCGATGACCGTCTTTTCGATGGCTTCCAGCCCGGACTTGCCGCCCATGATAAGCTCGCAGAACGACAGTACAAAGTCGCTTTTTTACGCCAGCGGGTTTTCATCCTCGGAGTAATTCTGGTTGATGTCCAGCGGGTTCACAAAGTCTTTGCTGGTCGGGGACAGACGGATAACCTGCCCATGCAGCCGGCTCACAAGTAGATAATACTCCGCTTCCGGATCGCGGATAATCACGTTGTCGTGGGTCGTTAGGATGATATGCGTTATCTCCCGCTTGCAGCTCATGGAGCTGCCGCTTGCGGGAGTGCCGAACACAAGCCCGTTCGGACACCGGGCGCATTTTCTGTCCAGCATAATCATGTTGTTGGAAACGGCGTTGAGGCTGTAGCAAATAGCCTGCCCGCCCTGAAAAATCTCCTGCGTGACAAATGGACGAACACGGCCACGCTGGAAGTCGTCAGTGCTCGTTGTATCTTGATTTGGTCCAGGCAGGTTGCAAGCTGCTCATTAATCCCTGTTCCTGCTGTAGTTCAGCAGGGCGAGGGTGTAGTTATATTTCTGTGCCACGCCGGAAACCCGGAACACGTCGTTGTCCAGCTTTTGCCTGCTGTTCGCAAGGTTGAGGATCACGAGCGTCACAAGGAAAAGACGCTCGTTGCGGCTTTGCAGCTCGTCCACCAGATTTTTCGCTTCTTTGCCGTAGGTGGCGAGGTCGGACGGCAGGATGTCCATATCGTAGCCGCTGCGGACAGCCTTTTTCTGTTCCTCAATTTACATACGGCAAGGTCGGGGATCTTCCGTTTCACCGTCTTGGTGGCCTTTTTTTGGTCGATGGCCTGCACGTGAAGATTGATGACGATGCCCATTTCCGTATTGAGAAAATCCGAAAGCATAGTATCCGTCAGTTCCGGCGTTAATATCTGCAAGAAGCTCACCACGCCAAATATTTCCCCATGCGGAACATGCGCGCAATCTTAAAGGCAAAGGACGGCGGGGCAATATAGTCCTTCGTAGACAGGCCACTTGCAAGCAGTCAGTCCCAATCAAAGGCGAAACGCTCCCCATCGGGATGAAATACACCATGCAGCACGGCAAGGCGCTCTTTTCCGTCAAGAGCCCTCGCGAGTGCTCCTATGACTTTGAAATAGCCCAACAGGTCGGTTTCCACGCGGCTTACTTTTTTAGGCTGCTTTACCGTTTTGGACAATCGTTTTTACCTCCTGTTCCATGAGATTTTGGCGCATTAGGGCGGCGTAAAGGTTGTTGGTCTGATAAGGCCGCTCTTTTGCCGGATGAAAAGGGCCTGTATCATCTGTCCGGCGATCACTTCAAGGGACTGGCCGTACTTTTCATACAGCGCAAGCAGAAAGCCCGGAAGCATGGCGAGTATCATAACGAGTGCCGCCGTGTTGGTGCAAGTGCTGTTACGGAGTATAAAGAACAGCGACACTCCCACGAGAAGTGCCGCCCCGAAACAAAGCAGTTGCCACTTTGTCAAATTTAAAAGCACCTTGGACTTAACCCGCATCGAGTCCTTCGGTACGCTTACATGGGCCATAGAAAATTCACCTTCGCAGGAAAAAAGAGGCGCAATATTTGTGCCTCTTTTGATCATTTGATATAGTATACATCGGGGTCTAAAATAAACTCGCTATCGGTTACATCTAACCATCGCTTGCAAATGGATATATACTTATAAACTCTCTTTGCGACAAAAAGGTACGCGGCCTCTTTAATGACATAGCACTGAGATAATTCGTCAGGCGCGTTGCTCGGATACTCTGTTGTATTAATTACACGGCCCTTGATGGGATCGAAATCTTTCTTCCCGTTGCGTTCAAGAGTATCAAGTACTATTTTTGCACTTGGAGGATTACTGGGATTGACGCTTTTGGCGGAGATCACTGCAAGATCATCGAATGTACGAAAAGGTTTAGGCTTGAATGGAAATTGCGGATTTCTATGAGAAGAAAAGTATTTATAGTCACGTATCCAATCAAGTAATTCGAGTGTGCAATATGCCCATTCTTTCGGAAAATAAGCAGACGAAAAGATGTCTTTAAGGATACTATTTAATTCCAGTTCAGTACTCTCAAAAGTGTTGAGCACAATGAATGCCGGGAATTCGCACATACACATTCGATCAAATATAATCTCATAGGACAGCGATAAGAGTTCTGGCATATGGGCTAAACCTTCGCTTAGTGAGTATGTGCCAAACATAAGATTAGCAATTTGCTTACCAACATCCAAAAAAGTTTTGTCTATTTTCCCTTTCAAGTAATCATTAAGTGGATTAAAAAGTTTTCCTTGAACAAATAAATCTTTAATATTAAGTTCCAGTATATCAGCTATTCTTTGCTTTTCATTTGGAGTATCAGGATCGAAAGGAGTAATTCGCTTTTGGCGCAAATCAAACGGAAGATCCTCAATTTTTCCTGAATTCGTATCAAAAAAGCATACAATTCGGTCCCAACCCAATTTGTTTGCAGCATATCCTAATTCAATCAACACATTAGGATTAGGTGTTTTCTTGTCATTTGCTCCCGAGTTAATGATACTAATATCGCAGATAAACATTACTGCTTTATCGATTTTCCCAAAAATGGATTCAGTAATGTCCGGGCTGCCCAGTAATCCCATGGTGTCACGGTCATACTCCATATAAACCTTTGCTTCTTTTTCGAGGGACTTAAGGGCAACCTGGATGCACTTATCAAGAAAATACCGATGGCTCTTTGCTGGAAGATCATTTTGCCAAGAGTAAAAAATAATTCTTGCCATATCTATCACCCCATTCACCTGAATTATATCATTATAACATAGACATTTCACCTTCTTAGTGGGCGTTGAATATGTCTTTCAAAATTGAGCTTCTCCCTAAAAATATGGTCCACTCCCAGCGAGAAAAGAATGATACAATCAGCAAAAGGGAGTGGAGAAAATTAAGAAGCAAAAATTTTCCGAAGAACAGATAGCTTTTGTCTTGAAGAAGGTCGAGCAGGGAGCTGCTGTCGAGGAGGTCTGCCGCAAGGTTGGTGTCTCGGCCCAGACATACATTCGATGGAAGACGAAGTATGCCGGTATGATGCCCAGTGATGTGAAACGTCTTAGGCAACTGGAAGAGGAAAACCGGAAACTGAAGCAGATCGTGGCGGACCTCAGTTTGGATAAAATCATGCTGCAGGACGTCCTTTCAAAAAGCTCTAAAGCCTGCCATCAAAAGAGAGATGGTCGGATATTTTCGAAAGATATTCGCGGTTAGTGAGCGCTGGGCCTGTATGACCTTAAGAATCCATCGTTCGGTCTTTCGGTATATGTCCCGCAAAGACGGGCAGGCATTTCTCCGCATATGGATCTGGGAAATTGCAGCGAATAGGCTGCGCTATGGCTATAAGCGCATCCATGTGTTGTTATGTAGGGAAGGCTGGCGCATCAACCACAAAAGGGTCTATCGGATCTATAAGGAAGAAGGGCTGAACCTACGAAATAAATCGAAACGAAAAAAATCTGCGCTCCCCGTGTTCCGGGCAAAAACGAGCCGACCTTCCTCAATGAGTGCTGCGTAATGGATTTCGCTTCAGATCAACTCTATGAAGGGAAGAGATTCAGTGCTTTGACGGTGATCGACACATTTGCCGGGAATGCTTGGCGACTCACATTGACAAGTCGATCAAGGGAGAGGCTGTGTCGGTAACTTTGGGTAAACTCAGCCAACAGAAAGGATTCCCGAAGAAAATCAAGGTTGACAATGGGCCGGAATTCATCTCCCGATCGTTGGATGTCTGGGCATATCTAAATCGAGTCCATCCAGCAAGCCAAACTATTATTCAAAAAACGTCAAGACCCGTATATACCAATACTTTAGCGCTTCTATTCTTGACTGACTTTTGACTGACCAACCACCGATATTAGTCGATAAATAGCGATAAATTGCCCCTTTTGATTCATCACGAAAAGGACATAAAAAACCCGCAAACCCTTGATAATAAAGGCTTGCGGGACATTTTGCTTGGTGGAGATGAGGGGGATCGAACCCCTGACCTCTTGACTGCCAGTCAAGCGCGCTCCCAGCTGCGCTACACCCCCAAAACGACTACATTTGGTATTATAAGCTTCCCGGCTATGGCTTGTCAAGAAAAAATGATGCGCCGAATAAAATTCATGGCCAAAATCATAGCTTCGTCCTCCCGGCCAAGGCCCTTGTATTTCCGCACTCCGCATCACGATATTTTTAACCTCAACTTTCCCCCTGCCCCGATTTGTGCTATGCTTTTTCTGGATATCGTGCGGAGGAGGAAACCTATGAAAAAGCGGATCGGCATCATCACCACCAACGTGGAAGCGGCGCAAACCTACAAAAAAGTACTGGACGCGCTTTTTGGCGATGCGGTCGACATCGTGACCTACAGCATTGAAGACGATTCCGTCTTCGCCATCCAGCCCTGCCAGGTTTTCCTGGTTTCCTCCACTTCCTTCAACGCAGGACAATATGTGGATTTCCTCGATCTGATCCCTAAGGAAGCGCTCATTGTCAAAACCGAGGTCACCTTAACCGAGGAGGCCATACGGCGACTGCGCGGCTTCCCGAAAGGCACCCAGGCTTTAATGGCCAATCAAAATCAGCATATGGCTCTGGAAAGCATTTCCCAGCTGTATCATCTGGGCATCAGCAACATCACCTTCCAGCCCTATTATCCTGGCAGCGGTACGGCGCCGGAGGTGGATGCGGTGGTGGCCTGCGGCGAATTGCGTTATGTTCCCGCCAACGCCCGTAAGGTCATCAATCTAGGCTGCCGGACTCTGACCAGCAACACCGTCAGCGAAATTGCCCTGAAGCTGGGAATGCCGGCTTTTCTGGAAAGCGAAACGTTTAAAAATTATATCACGAGCCTTGCTTCGGCAGACTATAGTCTCAAGGAACTGTCTATCAGCAACCTGACCCTGGAAAATAAACTGGAGATCATCATCAATGCCTTGGACATCGGTGTTTTGGTTTTTGACGAAAACGGCATCATCTCCATCGCCAATTCCGTGGCGGAAAACCTATTCAAAGTGAATCGGGGCGATCTGGCAGGCAGCCAGGTCAGCATCCTTTTGCCGGCGGTTTCCCCGGAGCAGTGCCGTAAAGCCAGAACCGCCCAGGAGCCCCGGCTGATCAAGCTCAAGGGAACCAACATCAACCTGACCATGACGCCGATCTACGTGAAGGATCAGTACATCGGCACCTGCGCCCTCGTTCAGAAATTCGAAGACAGCGAAAAAAAACAGAACAGTCTGCGCCGTCAGATGCTGGAGCGTGGCCAACGGGCGAAATACACCTTTGATGACATCATCGGGGAAAGTCTTTCTTTGCGCAAAGCCTGCGACATCGCCCGGCGCATGGCGGGAACGGACGCCTCCATCATTCTGGAAGGGGACAGCGGCACCGGCAAGGAGATGTTTGCGCAGGCTATCCACAACGCATCCCCCCGAAGGGACGAGCCTTTTATTGCTCTTAACTGCGCTGCCCTGCCGGAGACCTTGCTGGAAAGCGAGCTCTTCGGTTATGAGGAAGGCGCTTTCACCGGCGCCAAAAAGGGCGGCAAGGTGGGCTTGTTTGAATTTGCCCATCAAGGGACCGTGTTCCTGGACGAGATCGAAAACATGAGCCCTGCGCTTCAAGCGAAGCTGCTTCGGGTCCTTCAGGAAAAAGAGGTGACCCGCATTGGCGCCAGCCGTTCCGTCATTGTGGATGTTCGGCTGATTTCCGCATCCAACTGTGATCTGTTTGCCATGATGAAGCAGGGCGGTTTTCGCAAGGACTTGTATTACCGCATTTGCGTGATGCCCATCCATATTCCGCCGCTGCGGGAGCGGGGCGAGGATGTGCTGCTGCTGGCAGACTATTTCCAGGAAAAGCTCAATGCTGCCTTTGCGTTTACCCCGGCTGCCCGGGAAGCCCTGCTGCGCCATGAATGGGACGGCAACGTGCGGGAGCTGCGCAACTATATCGAATATCTGAAATATATGGGCTTGGATTTGGTGGATTTGAAGGATCTGTCGGTGGCTCTTCAGAATCACGGTTTGAACGAAATGGCCGCGGCAATCCAGACGCAGGGAAGGGTTGCTTTGGATGAACTTACGGACATCACCGACAATGAATGGCTGATCCTTCAGGCCATCCGGCATGCGGGCGTGTCCGGCAAGGGCGCGGGGCGCCAAGCTGTCCATCAATACAGTCTCAGGCAGGGCTGCCCCCTCAGCGACCATGAGATCCGGCGGGGGATGAACACCCTGCGGCAAAAGGGCTATATCCAGGTGATGAAGGGCCGGGGCGGCAGCCACCTGACCCCCGAAGGCGCCAATCGGTTGAAGGCCGGACGATGAATCATGAATAGGACAAACAAGCTTATAAATGGAGATAAACAGGATAAAAATCCTGTTTATTTTTTATTGCCGCCCCCAAAAGAGCCGCAGAGCTCCGAAGCGCCGCCAGCGCTGTATTCGAATCTTGAACCAATCCTGTCTTTTTAAGGGAAAATCGCGCACTGTAAAATGCCCATTGTCCATGGGCGAATTTTCAGACTTTGGCATGGCTTTTGCATAATAAAAATGGCGGAAGCCTTCGACGGGTCGTTGATCAGCCGAAAAGCTATGATTGCGGCGATCTGTGCCGCCCATCGATCAAGCATCTTCACAGCAAGGAGCGATGCCATGAACATCAAGGAACTTAAACGCACCCCGGTCGGTTATCTCGACACGCCCCTGGAATTCATGCCGAATCTGACCCAGCGCCTGGGCCGGGGCAAACTGTACATCAAGCGGGATGACCTGACGGGGATCGCCCTGGGCGGCAATAAAACCAGAAAGCTGGATTTCCTGGTCCAATACGCCAAAGACAACGGCTATACTGCCCTGATGACCTTCGGCGGCGTCCAGACCAACCATGGCCGGCTCACGGTGGCGGCCGCCATCAAGCATGGGCTGAAGCCCATCCTGGTGCTGAAAGGGGAAAAGCCGGAGGTCTGTACGGGCAACCTGATCCTGGACCGCCTGATGGGCGCGGACATCTATTTTGTGGACAGCAGCGCCGCGGATGCCCTGCCGCCGGAGGAAAGGGAAGCAGCCTCGGCGGTCTTCCTTGAGGAATGCACACAAAAAATCATTGCCAAATACGAAGCCATGGGGGATAAGGTCCTGAACATCCCGGTGGGCGGCCAGGGCATGATCGGCTCGGCGGGCTACATTCAAGCGATCCCGGAAATCATGGGACAGATGGAAAAACAGGGCATCATGGCCAAATATCTGGTGGCGGGCTTTGGCTCCACCGGGACCTTTGCGGGCCTTTGGGCGGGGGCGAAATATTACAAGGCGCCCTTCCAGGTGATCGGCGTCCCTGTGGATCCGACACCCCGCTCCCTGGAAACCACGGCGGCCTTCATCAATGAACTTAGCGATTTTTATGAGCTGGGTTTCCAATGCAGCCCGGAAGACCTCCGTCTGGAAATGGGCGAAGGGGATCACGCCTACGGCGGCATCGGCTACAACCTGCCGGATCCTGTGACCCAATCCTATATTGAGATGCTGGCTCAGGAGGAAGCCATTTTTACAGATCCCTGCTATACCGGCAAGGTGCTCCATGGCTTTGTGGATATGATCGAGAAAGGGATCATCCCTTACGGCGAAAACGCTATTTTACTGCACACCGGCGGCGTCCCCGGCCTGTGGAGCCAGGAACATCTGGACAGCATGCAGAAGACCTTCTGGGCGGATGAGGCCGCGGACCGCGTGACGGTCTATAGATTCTAAGGATAAAAGGCAATTCCCAAGAATATTTTCATTGAAATCGTTTGAATAAGCAGGATAACCGGTTGAATGACTGAAAATGTTCACAAATGCGAACAAATATGTTCTCATTCGCGAACGGCCAAAAACCACAAGCTGGGTGCGAAAACCCGGCGCCCAGTGACGAAAGTGTTCTCAAACGCGGACAACTCTCGGGCGCCGAGGGGTCTGAA
>Ga0068712_1004462_pt1 | contig 11814 bp, 13 predicted proteins | sample MTBAKSrepl1MetaG_FD_62987 | JGI IMG/M metagenome (GOLD analysis project Ga0068712, IMG submission 62987) | Enrichment culture microbial communities from Arthur Kill intertidal strait, New Jersey, USA, that are MTBE-degrading - MTBE-AKS1... | ecosystem: Environmental > Aquatic > Marine >... | reverse complement strand
AAGTATCCCCAACCGCCATCCAAAATGCTCTTGGAAAGATTGTGATTCTTGACCATGTTTTGAATCTGCAAATCTTCGATGGCAATCAGGTCGTTATTCACGACCAACTCATTCGCCAGCTTATTCAGAAAGTCCTTGCGCTGATTGGCGATATGTTCGTGGTGAACTTGCAGGGCGTGAACAGCTTTTTTACGGTTACTTCCACCCTTCTTTCGGCGTGCAACCGTGCGCTGAAGTATCCGTAACTTAGCTTGTTCCTCTCGATACCACTTCGGGTTCTCAAAAAACTCGCCGTCGCTCGTTGTAATCAGGGATTTGATACCGACATCCACTCCAATCGCTTTTCCAGTTGTAGGTAACAGCTTTTCGTCCACTTCGCAAGAGAACGATGCATACCATTTTTCGGCTTTTCTGGTAATGCGGAGTGTTTTGATTTCCCCTTCAAACGGTCTGTGCCAACGCACATGAACTCGCCCGATTCCAGATAATTTCAACCGTCTGCCATCCACCTTGAATCCGTTACCATACTCTTTGAAACCAAAAGAATCAAATCGGTCTTTGCCCTTGAAACGCGGATAGCCCGCTTTCTCGCCAGCTTTTACACGCCGGAAGAATGCCTGAAATGATTTATCTAAATCTGCAACGGCGACCTGCAAAACATGAGAATGAATATTTTTTGCATAGAGGTTTGTTTCTTTCAGCGTTTTTACTTTTCGGAGTTGGGCATATTTCCCTATACTCTCACCCCGTTCTTCATAAGCTTCTTTGCGCTCAGCAAGGCAGTCGTTATACAAACGCCTGCAAGTCTCGATGGTAGATTCCATCGTTCTGCGCTGCGAAGTCGTTGGGTAGATGCGGTACTGGAATGTTTTTATCATTGTTCGTCTAATTTTACACCAATTAGATGAACATATGTTCTTATTTACAAAATCGCACAGTTCGACTGAAGCCAAAAATGAGAAACCCACCTATTCACACGCCCTAAAGGGCGGTGACTTGCGGCGGGTTCTAAGGTCGGTCAGAAAGATGCACGACCTGATCGAAAATATGTAGCAATCCGTCGCATGAAAAAAGGCAGTTCAATTGTGAACTGCCTTTTTAATTTGTAATTATCAGCCATACTTCAGCAGATTATACTTTTTCGGCTCCACGTAAGGCCCGGATGATCATTTTCACCAGTTTGGAAATGGTCACAGCGACCATAACGATCAACGCAATACCGAACGCCATGCAGAACACCTTCATCCCAAACAACTGCAAATTAGAAACAAGGTCGGTAGGGAGTTCCTGCAGGTTGAAAACGACACCGCTTGATCCGTGCGCCTCGAGCCAGGCTGCGTGCCCCTTGTAGAGCATGGTAACCACGACGATCGAAAAGATGTCTTTGCCTATTTCCATCGCCCGGCTGGCAATAGTCCAGCGACCCTGCCAGAGCAGATAGATATCAAATCCGATGCCCAAAGCCAGAGAAGCATAGATCCAGGGTAAATATTGGAGAATGACCGGGTTGGAATAGAACTCACCGCCCAGTGAACTGTATATGCCGATCCTTTCGGGCATAACGATCAACAACGCCAGCAGGATGATCCCGGCGGTAATGCCGAAGATCTGATCACCGCGTTTGATGTCTTCCTTATTATCGATGGCGGGCAACGTACGGGGATCCCAATCGTCATCGATGTTCGCCTGTACACCGGAAGCCTGCAGGATCATGAAGACAACAACCACCCATCCCAAAGCTGAGGGAACGCTGGCAATCAAACCCGCAACAAATTCACCGGCATTGATCAATGATCCAGTCCACAGGCTGATGACCCCGGCCAGCAGTTGAGCGCCCAGGGTGGCGACCAATGCAATCCCGGCTACCATGCGGAAAAGCGGATACAATCCTGGGCCGATCAGGTATTGACTTTGCGGGTTGTACGACGCGGCCGTTTGTCTTGGCGCGCCGATCTCTTTGAGCAGCGCAACCGCGTCCTCTTCGGTCGGCTTGCCGTTGGTGCGTTCATCCAGAGTGTCTTCCAAGTGTGAACGGATCTCCGCCAGGATGTCTTCGCGCCCTTTTGCGGGCAGATGTTTTCCGACTTGGTATAAATAACGTTCGATTATTTCCATTTCTTCCTCCATTATTTGACAGGCTTTTCTAGGCCAATAACTTTTCAATAAGTTGGTTCAGGTGGCGCCATTCTTCAGTAAGCAGCCGTAATACCTCGCTGCCCTCAACGCTGATCTGGTAATAACGGCGCGGGCGGGTACCTTCCACCACCCAGGAACTCTGCAAGAGTCCTTGACTTTCCAACCTGCGCAGCATCGGATAGAGCGTGCCCTGGTCGATCTTGATGCCGCACTCCTCCAGTTCACTGATCAGTGCGTATCCATATTTGTTTTCGCCCAGCATGCTGAGCACGGCCAGCGGCAGCGCTCCTCGCCTTAGTTCCTGCGTCAGGTTTTCGATCGGTTCAGAATTGGTTTGTGTTTTCATAATCCCATTATACTATGTATTGCACAGTATTACAATATTATTAATATACTTTTTAACACATTATTTACGCAGAATAAATAATAAAAAGGATGCCTTTCTTCAAGACATCCTTTTACATTACAGGAAAATTTAAATATCGGGTTATTCCCCGCTGCTGCAGCCCAATTCATAGATCAGCACTTGCTCAGAGGTACGCAAGGCTAGGTAACGCGATTCCTTTGAAAACTTAACCTCCATCACCTCGGTGTTGGCAAGCAGCAGCGAGATGTGGTTCTCGCCCACGGAAGTGAGCCAGCTGTTGTCTTTTTCGTCCAGGCTTACCTGCCAGTTGCCGTCTGGCGACTCCAATTCATTTTTAAGATCAAGGCTGGTATTTTCGTTATAGCGGATCTCTTCCCCTTCGTTCAGCGTTTGAGAGACATAATTGTATTGAAAAAGGCGAACGCAGTCCGATCCGCAGATGGAGGTGATACTCAGGTCGGACATACTCTTCCAGGACAGGATGCCCTTCTTGCTGGCATAAGTATCCGTTTGTGCTGCATCCCCGAAAAGGTCCATCTCGCTCCCATCATCAGGGGTGACGATTTTCACGGTATACGTGCCGGTATCCTGGTCCAGTTCAGCGTAAGCCAGGGCATCTCCATTCGGCGCCCAGTTCAGGTCGCCAAAAACGGCGTTGTCCTTGGATGTAAAAACCACTTCCTGTTTTTGGGGGTCGTAGATGACCAGGTCGCCAATGTACCACCCGGAATACTGGTTCACGGGCTGGACAAAAGCCAGTTGTTCAACATCCGGTGACCACGCCATCAGGTCGCCCTGTTTATCATCTGTCTGAATGGCAACCAACTGGGCGATATCACAGGTTTGGCTTTCCACGCGGGCCTGGACGCTTAATTGTGTAGGCAAGGCAATGACGGTAGGCATAGCCGTGGCTTCTTCAGTTGTGGTCGTGGTGATCCCAAAAAACGATGAGCAGCCTGAAAGCAGCACAATGAAAACAAGTATTAATAAAGTTGCAAAGAAAAGTTTACTTTTTATCATTCCTGTGAATTGTAACATGCACATCATCAACCATCTCATCTTTTTCAAGAATGTTGCTTCAACAGATAAATGATAAGGCGGAAGCAAAAAAATGCTTCCGCCTTGTACTTTTGCGCATTCCTTCGCTTTTCAGCCTTACGACTTAATGTCGATCACGCTGCCCGGGAAGACCAAACCGCTATCCTCCAATTGGCTGAGCAGAGATTCCTGATCCGTTTCTGACAGGTTGGTCAGATCATATTGATTCAGGATTTCCTGCAGACTCTGGAGCGCGGATAAGTTGATCGAGCCGTTCGCGTCTTCAGGAGGAGGCGGAGGCGGCATCATGCCGTCTTCAGACATACCCCTGGAGCGCAGATCTTCCGCGTCGAATCCGGCTGCCTCGATGGCTTCCTTCATCCCTTTCGCGGGAGTGATCCCTGCATCCTCGAAAGCCTGGAATATGGCCTTGGCATCTTCGTCCGATACGTTGTCAGGGTCATACTGTGAGAGGATATCAGTGATTGTTTGGATTTGGTCGTCGGTCAGTTCCTTGCCCTTGGACATCATGCCGCTCGCGCCCATCATCTGACCCATGCCCTGTATTGAGTTGATCATCATTCCCTTCCTTTCGTGATTACGATTATGGCGAATCCCAGTGAGCGTAGTCTAGCAACTCAATATGTAGAAATTATCGAGATGGGCTAAATAATTAATAAAATCCTGATAAATATTTTTTGCAACCATTTTTCAGTCCGGGGAGAAAATTGTGTAGAGATTGTCAATTTTTCGAGAGGAAGTGTGGAGAAAGCTTTTTTCCATTTATATATTTTTACTTTCCCTTTGATTTTTCAACCGTTAACGATAAAAAAAGAACCGGCGTCATATGATTCGACACCGGTTCTTTCGATCTACAAGATCATCAGTGAGCACCGTTTCCGGCCCCGCCCTGTCCATTACCAAATCCACCGCCGTTCGTGCTGGAGGACTGCATGATCTCCTGATAAAGGTCCTCTGAAATGTATTGAGGAGCATAAGTGATGCCATAACGATTTGCCATATTTGTAACGAAAGCACTGAGATGGTTATAAGAACCCAACATCAAGGAATCAAAGACCTGCTGAATATCTGCCTGGTCGGTTTGTTCCATTCGCTTCTGAAGGTCCAGAATATCAATTTCCTCAATTGCCGCACCGACTTTGAAGGCTTCTTCAACCGAGACGCTGCCTTGAGCGATCAACTGGTTGTAAAGTGCCTGCAAGTCAGGATTCGTAAAAACTCCGGCATCTGCGGTTGCAGGATCAGTCAGTTCGTACCTGTTGATCAGGTCAAGTACTGAATCCATGTGCACCTGTTCGCTGCGGGCAATATTGGAGAATGAGGGCATGCCCCAAAGTTCCGCAAAATATTGGTAAACGTCTCTGGCCAACTTCTCTTCCTCGCGCATATAAAGCAGCGCATCGATTTCAGCCTGGTCCACCTCTCCGGTCGGAAGCAGTGAAATGTCGGTGTAAAGGGTTTCATGATCTGATTGTTCTTCAGATATCTGCCCATTACTGTTACTGGTTCCGTTATCATCCACGACGTTATATGCTTCATAATCGGTATCTGTTTCTTCTTCACTTTTGGCTGCGGTGAAATTTACCGCGCCGAAAACCAGCAGCCCGAACAAAGCGATTAAAATACCAACTCCAAAACCTTTTGCTATCTTTTTCATTTTATTTCCTTCCTCTTTTCCTAGTTTGATTCAGAGACAACAGGCTGCAGGGAGACCATTTCCTGTTTTTTGAAGATCTTGCGGGTAACCTTGGTGACCCATCCCCAATGAATGATAAAATGGGTTACTGCTGCGCTGATAAAGATCACTCCTGACCAGGTGTGCATCAGTTCCCATACGGTTCTGCTGAAGAGGATCATCGGATCAGCGATCAAACCGCCTTTGGTTCCGGGTACGATCAAAAGATAGATGCCTGATGCTGAACAGACGATGAAGCCAAGCGCCAGCGCTCCGTCAACTAAAACGTTCATCCAGCTGGCACGGTTGCCCGTACTTTTCCGCTCAATAATGGATCTTCCGATTCGCTTGGTTGTATTTACAACCCACTTCCAGTGGAAGATCAAATGGATCAAAGCGATCAGGACCATCGCCAGTCCGATCCATGTATGCATCCATTCCCAACCCTCACGGTCAAAGATGATTTGAATCCCATAATATGGATTCCTGCCGCCTTTGTAACCACCGTCAGGGAAGATCAGAAAATAAACTCCTGAAAGAATTGCGATCAATGCGGATAAGAATAATCCGGCATCCAAAATCCAGTTGTTGCGCGTGCGGTTGCTCACCTTGTTCCTGTTCTGCATACTCTTCTCCTTTGTTTTTGTTGACTAAAGGATAAAAGAAGCGCATGAAGAACTTGTGAAGGGGATTTGAACAAAGTGTGAATTTTTCAACGCCTGTTTCAGCTTTTAAGCCTCTCGTAATGGTAGAATCCAACATTAATAAGGAAAGGATGGATGCCATGGACTCAAAAATCAAAGCATTGATCGATCTTTACCAATTCACCCCACTTCCCGCCGAAGGGACACTATTTGTGAGCACGTGGCGCTCAATCCAGGAATTCGCCGACGGCAGCCCGGTTGGCACGGCCATGATCGGCAGGTACTGCAACGAGCCGTTCAGCCGCTCCGTCTTTCACCGGCTTCCGGTGGACGAGGTCTGGCATTTCTACGGCGGCGATCCGCTGCGATTGATCCTGCTTCACCCGGATGGCTCCAGCCTGGAAGTGACCATGGGCGCAGATCCGCTGGCCGGTCATTTGGTCCAATACGTGGTGCCGGCTGGAGTATGGCAGGCGGGCTGCCTCATGCAGGGAGGCTCGTATGCGCTTTTCGGATGCACAGTCTCTCCCGGCTTTACGGGCAGCATGTATGAAGGAGGAATACGGGAAGAGTTATTAGCCGCCTACCCCGAGTGCAGCGATGAAATCCGCTTTCTGACCACTGAAGATGACCAGACACACATGCCTGAAGGCTTCTCAAAATAGGGCGAAGTGATAAAATCGTGCTTGGATTGAATTGGATTGATCAATAACCAAAAAGGAAAAGAATGAAAAATAAAATTTCAGCATTAATCGCTATCATGTTCGTTTCCTTATTCCTTCTTACAGCCTGCAAACCAGAAGGCAGCATAAGCGAACCCGCAGATAATTCGGATTCCGAACTGCCAGCCGCTGAAACCACTGAAGTCCCCACCGAGGCTTCCGCTGCCTATAGCTGCCCGATTGGCTCATGGGACCTGACCGATTTCTCGGCATACATGAATTCCATTCAGCAAAACGTCAGCGCTTCAGGCGATATGACCATGACCAGCAACGATTTCACAGGTGCTTCCAATATCACTTTTAATGAAGATCAAACCGCAGTCTTCAGCGCGCAAGATTTCACGCAGAGCTTTACACTGACCACGACTGCGGCAGGCCAGACTCTTGAAATTCCCATCATTCTAACCATAAACGGCACATCCACTTCCGACTATTCCATTGAGGGTGACAAAATCACTTATAGCAATCAGGACGCTGGTGATATGGTTATCACTGTGGATACAATGGGGAGTATTTCCACTCTTGATCAGGGATTATTCGGAGAACCCGGAAGTATTAAACTCTATCAGTATTCCTGTCCTGATCAAGACACGCTCCTGCTGGACGTAATTGCCGTTGAAAACATGGACCTGGCGCCATTAACGCTCGTGAGAGCAAAATAATTTCTTTGAAAAAAACTGGCGGGATTCGCCAGTTTTTTTTACAAATGTGAGACTTCGATTTGTGATAAACTGAAACTCGTCCTATTTCCAACCGTTCGTTTCGTGATTGCTCATAATGGGTGGATGCAAAACAGGTTGAAAAAAAGAGTCACCTGACGTCTTTTTTGGTGTTATTCCTTTCAATAGTATTTATTTTATTTTTGTGATCATCATAAGGTGAATAAAAATGACCGTCGAAATTCGTGAAGTAACAAACAATCGTGATCTAAAAGCATTCATTCGTTTTCCCCTCAGCCTCTACAAAAACCACCCCTATTATGTTCCAGCCCTGTTCATGGATGAAATGAACACCCTGCGATGGGACAAGAACCCCGCCTTCGAAGAGGCAAAGGCGAGATATTGGCTGGCCTGGCAAAATGGCAAAATCGTGGGCCGCATCGCCGGCATCTACGTCCCCAAACATGAACTTAAATGGGGTGAAAAATATATGCGCTTCGGCTGGATCGATTTCATCGATGACGCCGAGGTCGTGGCCGCCCTCATCGGTGAAGTTGAAAAATGGGCCAAAGAGATGGGCATGCAGGGCGTACACGGCCCGCTCGGCTTCACCGACCTGGACCGTGAAGGCATGCTGATCGAAGGGTTCGATGAACTGGCTACACTGGCTACCATCTACAATTATCCCTACTATACAAAGCACCTGGATGCTCTTGGCTATATTAAAGACGTGGACTGGTTTGAATACGAGATTCTGCTGGACGGCAGAAACATCGATCAAATCAGAAAAACTGCCAATTTGGTCAAGGAAAAAAGCAAGGTGCACCTGATGAACGGCACCAAGAAGGATCTGCTGAAATATGCCCCCCAGTTGTTTGAGGTGCTTGATGAAGCCTACCGCAAGCTTTACGGAACGGTACCGCTCAGCAAGTCACAGGTGCAGGGATACATCAATTCCTATTTCGGTTTTGCCATCCCTGAATTCATCCCCATCCTTCTGGATGAAAATGACCGTGTGGTGGCCTTTGGCATCACCTTCCCCTCCTTCTCCAAGGCCTTACAGAAGAGCCGCGGGAACCTGTTCCCCTTTGGTTTTGTGCACTTCCTGCGCGCCATGAAGAAAAACGACACCGCCGACCTTTATCTGGTGGGCGTGATCGATGAATACCGCGGCAAGGGACTGAACAGTCTGCTCATGGTGCAGATCTACGACGCCTTCATTAAACATGGTATAAAAATTGTGGAAGGCAACCCCAACCTTGAAGAGAATATCAACGTTCAGACCATGTGGAAGTTCTTTGACAACCGCATCCGCAAACGCAGGCGCTGTTACGTAAAACATCTTTCTTAAGGCAATATAAAAGGCAGTCCAAAGGGACTGTCTTTTGTATATGAGAGGTCTAAAAACGACTCTTTCTTCTGCTTCTTGAGTCAGGTATTGCTCCACCTATCCGCCGGAAGTGTCCTTAAACGCTCAAAGTATTTCTACCAACCAGCAAAACCGTTGACTTTCTTTTATCTTTTAAAAATGTTATTTCCTTTGACAACATTTAAGATGTTACTCTCGAATTGAAAAAAACAATTGTTGAAATATGCTATTATTAAATAACCTCTACCATCAATGGGGGACATTGCTATGAAACAAATCTACAAATCTATTTAATTTACACTGGTAAGAATTTGAATTCTTGTGACCATTTTTTTGCTGTAACTCCCATTAACATCTACAAACCACCCAAGATTACTCTGTGGCTAGTGCCGGCGCAGTATGATCTTCTGAACCAGATAAAACAAACCTATCGTATCTCACTTGGCGAAGTATCAAGAAAAATGTTCGATATTGCGATTTGCGTCCTTTTGTATGATTTCGAGAATACCCGCAACCGGGCAGAAGCATTCAACCATGTTTCACCGGAAACGATACAAGAATACGCAAACGAACATCTTCAATAAAATTATTGGTAATCGAGCAAACACCACAGAAAAGAGGACTCAACATGACCGAAAATGTAACAATGAACACTGTATCAACAAAAAATAAAAACCGAAACAAAAGCACCCTTATGAAAATTCTCAACGTTCTGATCGTGAAGCCGTATCTGGTTTTTGAATTCTTCGTAAGAATAACAATCGTGCTGACCGCTATTTTTCTTATTATCGTGTTTAACTTTGACAAAATTATCCGCGGAGCCGGCACGATGCTTGTAAACATACTTAGCAAGTTTCTTGTAAAGTAGATCAAAAAGTTACTGGTAAATATTGAAAAAGAAAAGAGGATTACACTATATGACAATGAAAAACGAAACTTTACCAAACCCCACCCCTGCTAAAAAATATGAATTTGGCAAGGCGTTCAACAACATTATGCTGTTTCCCTTTCGGCTGGTAAAGTACACTTTCAACTATAGCACTCGTATCGTCTCCATCGTCCTGCTTATTGGCATCATCGCAATGGCAATTCGCTCGGCTTTCCCGATGAACCTGCCAGAAGCCAAAGGGATGACCTACTATCAATTTGTGGAACATCGCTGGACTTCAATCATGGATGACCCTAGAGAAGTTAGAAAGGGCGTGGTGCTATCCTCCTTTGGCACTATTCCGATGGGATTTCTAACTATCCGTATTCCCGTGATCTTCAGTGAACTCTACCCGGATACTGAATTCTCCCGTTGGGTGGATAAGGCAGTAATTGGTGAGTCAGCGTCCACAGAGGAAAGAGAGGAATACATCCTGCCCTACCCTGCTACTTGGCGCAACCTGCCGAGAAACCTGTGGGATTCTTGGGAAACAGAAAACTGGAACACTTTAGTCAAAAATCGCACCAGCTATCCCCCGATGACCTTCCCGGACACCGTGAACTAAACGAAAGGATAAAATAATGAGACTGTTACAGATAATTCAATCGTTCATACAACAGATCAACGAAAACCAGAAGTTGCAGGAATCCATAATGCAACAGGCAGACCTTGACCATGATCTTCATAATCTGACCCATCAAATTGCTGCCGAACATTCAAGCCAACACCAAATGAATCATCAGCTTTTGGGTCATATGCACCACGACACCGTTAACCACATCGATCATATGAACCACATGGGCGGGATGGGTTTCTAGAACCCGCGCCAGCAAAGGACAGAATTCGTGAAGAAAAAGACTGCCGGCAATATCCTGAAAAACATTCTGATGTTTCCACTGAAACTCGCGTTGAGAGTGCTCGAGATCTCGCTCTTTATTGTCCTGGCTACAATCATCACGCTGGCAATAGTCAGCTTTTCTCTGGCCTCTCAACCGATGGTAATGCCCGAAGCGCAAAGCATGACCTACAAGGAATTTTTTGCAGACCGTGAACAGGCTCTCGCGCCTTACGATTCAGAAATGCAAAAATTTACATCCCTGAACCTGTCAGTTGCTAAAGCATTCTTTACCAGCATTCCGGCGACTATTTAACTGAATTTCCAACCGACCAACTACCTATCTAGTGTTCTTCCGTCAAATTTTAGATTTTTAAATATTCGATAATCAGGATCGTCTCACCACGGGTCTTTCAAATCGGCAATTAGTAATAATTATTTATATATGCTATTATTAAACAACCTCGAAAAACCAAAATCAACGGGGGACATCGCTTTGAAATTCTTACAAAGAACAATCAAAATTACCCTGGTACTGATTTGTATTCTTACGGTCATTTTTGGGCTGGGACTACCCACTCTCGTCAAAGCCGCCGCAAGCAGTATCACACTCGTCTCAGTAGATTCAAGCGGCACGCAATCAAATAATGATTCTAATGAAAAACCTTACATCTCCGCGGATGGACGATATGTGGTATTCACATCCAGTGCCACCAACCTGGTGCCAAACGATACCAATGGCAACTCTGATATCTTTGTGCACGACATTACCACTGGCGCCACCACGCGCGTCTCAGTCGATTCAAGCGGGAATCAGGGAAATAGTTCATCTTTTTTCCCTTCCTTATCCGCAGACGGACGATATGTGGCATTCGTATCAGATGCTACCAATCTGGTGGCAGGCGATACCAATGGAGCGCAAGATATTTTCCTGCATAACCGTGCCACCGGCGCCACCACACGCGTCTCAGTGGCTTCAGACGGCACACAGGGAAATGGATCATCCTATTACCCTTCCATCTCCTCTGATGGGCGTTACGTAGTCTTTTATTCCACGGCCAGCAACCTGGTGGCGGGCGATAGCAATGGAGTACACGATGTCTTTGTACACGACCGCACTACCGGCATCACCACGCGTGTCTCTGTTGATTCCAGCGGCACACAGGCAAATGGAATTTCAACTTACCCTTTCATCTCCGCAGACGGACAATATGTGGCATTCGCATCAGATGCCAGCAACCTGGTGGCAGGCGATACCAATGGCAGATCTGATATCTTTGTGCATGACCGCACCACCGGCGCCACCACGCGTGTCTCAGTCGATTCAAGTGGTATGGAGGGAAATAATAATTCAAATAATCAACCTTCCATCTCCGCGGATGGGCGCTACGTAGTATTCTCTTCGTCCGCTTCCAACCTG
>Ga0068712_1004447_pt1 | contig 11837 bp, 8 predicted proteins | sample MTBAKSrepl1MetaG_FD_62987 | JGI IMG/M metagenome (GOLD analysis project Ga0068712, IMG submission 62987) | Enrichment culture microbial communities from Arthur Kill intertidal strait, New Jersey, USA, that are MTBE-degrading - MTBE-AKS1... | ecosystem: Environmental > Aquatic > Marine >... | reverse complement strand
GGAAAACGTCGTCTTGCCCTGCATGAGAGCGGCATAGGACAAATCGTAGGCATGCTTCGTAATGTCCGCGGCGCCTCGCACGTGGTCTACGTCGATGCTGCCGCCGCGTTGCGTGTACACGATGCCGCTGCCTTCACCGAAGCCAAGGCCGTAGCCGTGTGTGCCCAAGTCATCGGGCCCCAGGAACGGCACCAGGCCCGTGGTCGGACTGTATCCATTCCGGGGCCGCGGACCGCCGCCAAAGCCGCAGCCGCTTGACAGCATCAGGGCCAGAACCGCCACGATCCCCACCGCCGCCCGCGCCAGGTGCCGACGGGTACACGTGCGGTGCATGACCGATCGTTCTTCAACGTCTTGCCCGATAACTCCGCATTGGCTTGCGCCGATAGTCTGCCCGATCATAAAACACCTTTATTTTCCCCTAACCAACATCACACATTTGTCAAAAAGATTCCTGACGCGAATGGCGGTTCCTTAGGAACCTTGGCGACCTTCGAACCTGCGTTACTGGGCCAGAAATCGGCTTCGGCGCATCAGCAGCCCCTAAAGGAACCGCCATTCATTCCTGACACCTTTATTGCTCCCCCACATCCGTTACCCGATCCAAATTATCGTACGTATATACATTGTACGCCCGACCCAGCCGATGTGAAAACGTCTTTCGCTCGATGTTGTTCGTCTTCAGTGCGTAGCCCACTTCCAGGCCGAGCTCTCAGGGATCACGTTGTTATGTCTCGGGCCGGCGGCGCGAGGAGCTGGGAGACTCTATATAGAACTTCGTAGTATTCGACAATGTATTCTCGTCCCTTCTTCATGGGAATGACGCCGACGAGAGACCGTATGCACAATCTGATATCCACGTCGAGCATTTGGTAGAGACTGTGCACTACACCGTTGGCTCGCGACAACAATGCCAGATAGACATGCGCCGGCTCGATATGCCCTACATGCAAGACATCTCGTTCATCTGCATAAATACGATGGACAAGACGCCACAACAGGAAGGTGGCCCCAGAAATCGCCTGTGTTTCAGGGAAGCAGCTAACCATTTGTACGAGTTGCTCCGTGAAGATACAGGGGGCCAGCCCCTGGAGGGCTACCGAGGTAGCTGGGTCCAGGGGGTATTCCGAAAGAAGGACTGGAAAGCAATGCCAATCCGACACTTCGTCATGGCCGCATCGCGCCGCATAATCCGCCGCCTTCCTGATGACGTTCTTCAGTACAGAATCATCCGGTACGCAGGCAAGAATGGAGCAGATCCCATCATGTCCCATGACTTCATCCCTAAAAAGCAAAATTTAAGGTGTCAGGAATCTTTTTTTGGCCGTCCTCTAGGGCGTAGTGTTGACTGCAGCCCTAATAACCTAACCGTCTTGGTCACCCATTGCTGACTGCCATAGGGACAGCCCCGCTTGAGGCAATGCCCGATCGCCTCTTGTTCGGTCGGTTCAATCGCGGTCCGCACATGGCGGGGCCAATCCTCCGGCAACCGTGTCGGCCCCGGATCCAGACCGATCTCCTTGCGAGCCCCGCACCGAATCGCCAAACTGCTCCACGGCCACGCCTCGGCCCGTTCGACAAGACCGGCCCGCAGCGGATTGGCCTCGACGTACCGCAGCAGCGACAGATACCGCCAATCGTCTTGAACCGGAAAGCTCTTGAAGCGGCCCTGATACAGGTGCCCGATCCCCGACGTCCCGTGCGCGGCGTGCCAGCGCTGGGTGTGGGTCACCGTGATCCACCGCATGAAGTGGCTCAAATCCCCGTCGGCCCGCGGCCACAGCACCAGGTGCCAGTGCGTGCCCATGATGCAATAACCGCACAGCCGCATGCGGTAACGCTCGATCCCCTCGGCCAGGATCGATTCAAAGGCTTCGAAATCCTGTCGTTTCTTGAAGATGCGCAACCGGCCGTTGGCCCGATTCAGGGCGTGATAGACGATATTCCCCTTCGCGATACGTTTCGGTCTGCCCATAACCGCCGATCATAACCCCAAACCCCCACCCGTCAACAGAAAAGATTCCTGACACGAATGGCGGTTCCTTTAGCAACTTCTGCTGCTCCCAGGCCGCATTTCCAGCTCAGCAGCGCAGGTTTGAGTGTCGCCACGGCCCTAAGGCACCGCCATTCATTCCTGACACCTTTATTTGCCCCTGACACCTTTATTTGCCCCCCCTTCGCGATACGTTTCGGCCTGCCCATAACCGCCGATCATAACCCCAAACCCCCACCCGGGCAAAATTTAAGGTGTCAGGAATCATTTCTTGATCTCGGCTTGTTGTCAACGCGAAAGGCATCTCCCATGACACGATCCGTCGGTTTCTCTGGTCGCTCATCGCGGCGATTCGATCATCGTGTGAATCCTGCAAATCCTGTCCAATGTTCATTATCCCCTTCGCTGGGGCGGCAGTCAAGCGGCTTGCGATAGATCGTGTTCCCATCGTCCACATAGGCCCGGCCGGTGTGGCCATGGGCTGACGGGCGGGTCCGCATCTTCAGGTCATGCCCATCCGCCGCCGGTCCGCCGGAGGCGGATGCCCGTGGGATGACAACCGCCCCCTCTTCAGGCCATGCCCACGCGGGCGCGGGCATGCCACCCGGCTTGCGGAAAGCTGTTTGAACGGATCCCTCCACTGCGGGCCTTCGGGCCTCCGGTCGGGATGACGTGAAGGGGCAGGGTTTCTGGCCCGCGGGGCTTCGATGGACGGCTATGTCGCATGGGCCGTCTCGATGAAGCGTTTCAACACCACGGCGTTGTTGTGCTCGGCATCCTTGGCGGCATACAGTAAGGTGATCGTCTCTTTCGGGCTGCGAGTCACCATCGCGGCCACGTCGTCCTTGTGGTCCTCAAGCTCCTCCAGGTAGCGGCGCACGAACGCGTCCCATCGGTCGGGATCATGGCCGAACCACTTGCGAAGGCTGTCACTGGGGGCCAGCCCCTTGGCCCACTCGTCGAGGGCGGCATCGGCCTTGCGGATACCGCGAGGCCAAAGGCGATCGACCAAAACACGATAGCCGTCCGCCCTCGAAGGGGCATCGTAGATGCGCTTGACTCGTATCTTCATCGCCGGCTCCCTCCCGACCCGCGTCCGGCTGCCCGAGCGGCGAGCAGGCAGGTCATCATATCGGCCCCGGCCTACAGGGGTCCCGCGGTGCTCAGCCCTCGGCCAGCGCGTGGGCGAGCTGATGGTACCGCTCGTGGACGCCCTCGCCCATCTCCTCGGCCTCGATCCGCTCGAATATCTCGGCCAGCTCCCGCTGGTCCTGCTCGGTCAGGACCTGATCGGCCATCACGTACAGGACGTTGTCCTCCTTGTGAATGTGCTGCTCCAGCAACTCCGCATACGCCGCCAGGTGGTCCCGGATCGTCGCCGCCGCCTGCTCGCTGGACGCGGCCAGCGCCTCGGCGATCGCGGCGACGTGACGGCGGCCCTCATCGTGCTCGTGCAGCATGACCGCGATCGGCCCGCCCTCGACCGGGAAGCCGCGTTGCGACATCCGGACGAAGAGGTGCCCCTCTTCCTTGGCGTGATGGCACCGGTCGGCGAAGTGCCGAAAGAACTCCACGAATTGGCCGACCCGCTCGGCGTCAAATCGGCCCGTCGCCTCGATGGACCAGGCCTCGCGCCGGGCCGCTTCGAGAACCATCAGGATCACTTGGTGCTCGTGCTTGAGTACCTCCGTCGCCTTCATAGCCTGTCCTTTCATCGAGTTCTCGTGCACATCCGCCTACGCCGGCGGCGTTGTCGTGTTCACGGTTGTTCTTTCCAACCACGTGTCCTGGCCCTTCGCGGGGCTGCCCAGCCCCATCCTGAATCGGGCTTTGGGGCCCGTGCCCGTACCGGGACCGGCCTTTGAGTCCTGGAAAGCCGTCCTGCCAATGCTGAAAACGCGGTTCGAGCCGCCTCCCACCCTTGCGGGCGGACTCGATCCCGCTTCACTAGAAGGCCGAATATGAGATGGGGTATATGCGTTGGATGGCCGGCCGACCGATACGGCAAGGGGCCGGACTTGGCCGACGCCGCCTGTCCGGTCCCTGGCGGAGCCTGGTTCCCCGGCGAACGAAGGCGAATTTCGTGGCTCAATGTGCCGATATGACCGAATACACACACCACATATCGTGGAATCTGAGGCCGCCGTGGCCGTTTGGCCGCCATGCGGTCCTGTTGCTGGATGATGCGGGAGCGCCCTAATGGACACTGTCTCAATCCTGTCACCGACGAGCATCGGCCGTCATTTCGTGCCCCCGGAGTATCTTCCCGCGGATCAGGATGAATACGCCCTGCGGAACGCCCAAGCCCACCGGCCCCCGGAGCAGTGGCGGCACCTGCACTCCTACGAGGTCGAGCTCCTGGTGAAGAACAGCAACAGCGCCGACGACTGGGACGAGGTCCTGGTCACGGACGACTTTGACCCCCGGCGCATCCGCAATACCGAGTTCTTTGGCCTGGTCCGCATCGGCCGGCTTCGCGCCGCCGTGCTGGAGCACCACGACCTGCAGGTGGCCACGGGCATCACCAACAGCAAGATCATCGCCTGCGACGTGGGCGACGACGTGGCGATTCACCACGTGCGCTATCTGGCCCATTATATCATCGGGGACCGCTGCGTCCTGGCCAACATCGACGAGATGCACACGACCAACCACTCGAAGTTCGGCAACGGCATTCTGAAGGACGGCGAGCCCGAGGAGGTGCGGGTCTGGCTGGACCTGGTGAACGAGACGGGCTCCCGTCGCGTCTTGCCCTTCGACGAGATGATCACGGCCGACGCCTACCTGTGGGCCAAGTATCGCGACGACGCCGCGCTGCAGGCCCGGCTCAAGGAGATCACCCAGCAGGCCTACGACAGCCGACGGGGCTACTACGGAACCGTTGGGGACCAATGCGTCGTCAAGAACTGTCGGATCATCAAGGACGTCAAGATCGGGTCCCATTGTTACATCAAAGGCGCCAACAAACTGAAGAACCTGACGATCAAGTCCTCCCAGGCCGAGCCGACGCAGATCGGCGAAGGGGTGGAGCTGGTCAACGGGATCGTCGGTCTGCACAATCGTGTGTTCTACGGCTGCAAGGCCGTGCGCTTCATCATGGGCAACAACTGCGGTCTGAAGTACGGGGCCCGTCTGCTCAATTCCTTCCTGGGCGACAACTCCACCGTCTCGTGCTGTGAGATTCTGAACAACCTGATCTTTCCCGCCCATGAGCAACACCACAACAACTCGTTTCTGGTCGCCAGTTGCGTGCTCGGACAGAGCAACATCGCGGCCGGCGCCACCATCGGCTCGAATCACAACAGCCGCGCCAACGACAACGAGATCCTCGCCGGACGGGGCTTCTGGCCCGGGCTGTGCAGCACGATCAAGCACTCCTGCCGCTTCGCATCCTTCGTGTTGCTGGTCAAGGGCGACTATCCGGCGGAGCTCGATATCCCCTTGCCCTTTGCGCTGCTGAACAACAACGTCGCACAGAACCGGCTGGAGGTCCTGCCGGCGTTCTGGTGGCTGTACAACATGTACGCGCTGGCCCGGAACACCTGGAAGTTCCAGGCCCGGGACCGTCGAAAGACGAAAGTCCAAAACGTCGAGTTCGACTCCCTGGCGCCGGACACAATCGAGGAGATCTTCACGGCCCGGCGGCTGTTGGAGCTCTGGGTCGGCAAGGCGGCCCTGTCGCACGAAGGGGCCGACCTGACGGACAAAAGCGACGATGAGGTGGCCGAGGTCGGCCGCGGGCTTCTGACCGACTCGCCGCAGGCCGTCGCCGCCCTGGAGGTCCTGGGAGAGCACCTGGAGAAATCCAGGAGAAAGGTCGTGATCCTCAAGGCCGCCGAGGGTTACGCCGCCTATGGCCAGATGCTGCACTATTACGCCGTCAAGAACCTGCTGGACTACCTGGAGGCGCACCCGGAGGCCACGCTGGCGTCGATGCACCGGCATCTGGCCGGTCCGCGAGAGCGCCATTGGGTGAACCTGGGCGGTCAGCTCGTGCGCAGCGACGACGTCGATCAGTTGCGATCGGACATCGGGTCCGGCGTGCTGAGCTCGTGGGCCGAGATTCACCGCCGGTATGATGCGCTCTGGGAGGCATACCCGCAGGCCAAGCAGCGTCACGCCTGGGCGACGCTGTGCGCCCTGCTGGGCACGGAGACCATCGACCCCGTGCGATGGGAGCAGGCGCTTCAGGAGGCCGCGGACATCCAGGAGCTCATCCGCGATGAGGTGTTCGCCAGCCGACGGAAGGACTTCGACAATCCCTTCCGGCAGGCCACCTATCGAAACGACGCGGAGATGCGGGCGGCCATCGGCACGATCGAACAGGACGGTTTCGTCAAACAGGTGCGACAGGAAACCGAGGATTTCAAGAAGCGGATCGACCTGGCCAGGCCCCGGACGCAACGGGTCGAGTGAAGGCAACCGGACAACGATCCTGGGAAGGGATAGCACATGAACCTCTCGGACAGCAGGTATTCGCAGTACGCACTCGTCAGAGAAATGATGGACGCCATCGACGTCGTCAAGGGGTTCGACGCCGCCCGCACGGCACGCGTCGCCGACCGGGTCCGCTCGACCGGCCGGCTGTTCTTGAGCGGCGAGGGGTCGAGCCGGATCTTCCCGGCCAAGAACGCCAGACGCAAGGCCCTGACGTGGGGCCTCGACCTGCACATCGCGACGGACGGATCGCGGCAGAGTGCTCAGTACGATCTCTCGAGATTCGTCGTGTTCTGCGCCTCGAACTCCGGCCGCACCAAGGAGGTGATCCTGCTGGCGAAGAAACTGGCCCGCGAGGGGAACACAGACCGCTATGGCCTGACGGCCAACGACGGAACGCCGCTGGCGGAGGTCTGCAGCGAGACGTTCGTGCTCGGCTGCGGCTGGGAAGAGGCGGTCGCGGCGACCAAGAGTGCGGTGGAGCAGGCCTTGTTCTACGAATCCATCCTGTGGCACGTGGCCGGGATAAAGCCCAAGGCCCCCTCTGCCACATTGACCGCCGCCGTTGAAGAGGCGTTGACCATGCCCGTGCCGCCGGCGGTGATCGAGGCCGCGGCGAAGGCCTCCACCATTTACTTCGCCGGCTACAACGACGGCGTGGCCGAGGAGCTGACGCTCAAGACCAACGAGATCACGCGAAAGAAGTCCGACTTCCTTGAAGGCACCTACGCCGTCCACGGCATCGAGGAGGTGATGAGCCCCGACGATATCGTCTTCGTGGTCGATCCCATCGACGAGGAAATCGGCAAGTTCCAGGAGGTCCTTGTGGAGGGTGTGGGGCTGACCGTCGTGGCCATCGCCCCCCGCCAGACCCCGTTCACGACCCTCCGCGTGCCGGACGTCGGGGACATGAACCCCTATGTGTCTCTGTGCGCGGGATGGAACGTACTCGTCGAAATCGGCCTGGCGCTGGGCATCGATCTGGACAAGCCCCAGCGTGCCCGAAAGATCGGCAATGAGCTGATCGTCGAGGGGTGATCGTGGGCCTCGGACCGCGGCAACGAGCCGGGCGCCACGGACCGCCGGGCCCGACGGGTTCTGTTCCCTGGCGTGACACCGCTGAAATCGAGCGGGTCCTTGCATTGCGCCCCAGGCGTGGGTATGCTCACGTCGTAGGCTCAATCTGTGCGAGCAGAGTGTAACCAGGAGCGTATCTCACGGAAGGCAAGGCGGCCGTCACGCATGAACCCGCGCCCGACGGCCGTCACCCGTGGTTCATCGGAGGTCATCTACGTCCATGACGGAGAAATACGTTTGCATTCATTGCCACTTCTACCAGCCACCTCGTGAGAATCCCTGGCTGGAAGACGTGGAATTCCAGGACTCTGCGTATCCCTATCATGACTGGAACGCCCGAATCACCGAGGAATGCTACCGCCGCAACGCCGCGTCCCGCATTCTGGGGCCGGACCGGCGCATTGTGGATATCGTCAACAACTACGCGAACATCAGTTTCAATTTCGGCCCGACGCTGCTCCGCTGGCTTGAATCGCATGATCGAGACGTGTACGAGAAGGTCATCCAGGCCGACCGCCTCGGACAGGAGCGGTTTTCCGGCCACGGCTGCGCGCTGGCCCAGGTGTACAGTCACATGATCATGCCGCTGGCCAACGACCGGGACAAGCGGACGCAGGTGCGGTGGGCCATCCGCGATTTTCAGCGGCATTTCGGGCGGGACCCGGAGGGCCTGTGGCTGCCGGAGACGGCCGTGGACACCCCCACGCTGGAGGTGCTGGCCGAGCACGGCATCCGGTTCACCCTCCTGGCGCCCCGACAGGCCCAGCGGGTGCGCCCCCAGGGCAAACGCTGGAAGAAGGTCAACGAACAGACGCTGGATCCCTCCGTGCCTTACCTGTGCCATCTGCCCTCCGGCAAGCAGATCGTCCTGTTCTTCTACAATGGGCCGATCTCGCACGACGTGGCCTATGGCGGTCTGCTGCACAGCGGGGAGAACTTTGCGTCCCGGCTGGCCGGCGCCTTCGTGGAGGACGAGGAGCCGGCGCGGCTCGTGCACATCGCCACCGACGGCGAATCGTTCGGGCACCACCATGCCCTGGGGGACATGGCCCTGGCCTACTGCCTGCATCACATCCAAAGCCACGACCTGGCCAGGCTCACGATCTACGCCGAGTATCTGGACAAGTTCGAGCCGATGCACGAGGTGGAGATCTGGGAGAACAGCTCCTGGAGCTGTGCGCACGGCGTGGAGCGGTGGCGGAGCAACTGCGGATGCGCCGCCGACGTGTCGAAGTCCGGCCAGCAGGAGTGGCGGGAGCCGCTGCGGAACAGCCTGGACTGGCTTCGCGACATCCTGGCGACCGGATACGAAGAGACGATGCGTCCGTTCCACGGTCATCCGTGGGCGGTGCGCGACGACTACATCGACGTGATCGACGATCGTCGGCCCGAGCAGATCGACCGATTCATCCAGAAATGGACGGGGCGCGAAGTCGGTCCGGATGAGCGATCCACCTTTCTGAAGCTGCTGGAGATGCAGCGCAACGCCATGCTGATGTACACCAGTTGCGGCTGGTTTTTCGACGACGTCGCCGGCATCGAGGCGGTTCAGGTCCTGAAATACGCCTCGCGGGCGATGCAGTTGTTCACGGAGCTGACCGGACGCGACCTGGAGCCCGAGTTCAAGGAGCGTCTCCAACAGGCGCCCTGTCGTGCTCCGGGGCTGGCCACCGGCAAAGACGTGTACGAGGCGCACGTGGAGCCAGCCCGGATCGACCTGAACCGCGTCGCCGCGCACTTCGCCCTCAGCTCCCTGTTCGATGACTACGAGGACGAGGACACGGACATCTACGCCTATTCGGCCACGATGGAGGGATTCCATCGGCTGGAAGCCGGCATCCAGGTGCTGACCACCAGCCGGGTGTCGATTGTGTCCCAGGTCACCCTGGAAACGCAGATGGTGGAGATCGCCGCGTTGCACCTGGGGGAGACCAATATCTTCGCCTCCGTCCGCCCGCGGGGTCCGGACGACGCGTTCGATGCGCTCCGCGCGCGCCTGGAGGAGGCGTTCCGGCGCGGGGAAACCAGCGAGGTGATGCGGCACATGGGCCAGGCCTTCAGCGGCCAGTATTCGCTTCCGCACCTGTTCCGGGACCAGCAGCGGAGGATTCTGGCTCGGTTGCTGGCCACCACGTGGCAAGAGATCGAGAGCAGTTTTCGGCATATCTATGAGCACAATTACGCACTGATGCAGACGCTGCGAAACATGAACATGCATCTGCCCAAGGAGCTGGCCGCGCCGGCGGAGTTTGTGATCGACCAGGAGCTGATCCGTCACCTTCAAGCAGACCGGATCGACGTCGGCGCGCTGCGCGACCTGGCCAACGAGGCCGCGCGCCTGAGCGTGAGTCTGGACGTGGAGAGGCTGCGATTCGAGGGTGCTCATCGTATCGCAAGCCTCATGCACGAGCTCAGCGCCGACCCTCATGATCTGCAGCTCCTGGAGGACATCGAGAAAACCCTGGAGGTCCTGAAGGACCTGGCCCCGAATCTGGAGGTCCAGGATGCGCAGAACGTGTTCTTCGCCCTGGCCAAGCAGGAATACGGCCGGATGAAGGAACGCGCCGAATCCCAGGACGCCGAGGCGCGACAATGGGTGGAGCATTTTGAGAACCTGGCCCAGCGTCTGGAGCTGGCCATCCCGTAGGCATGGACCTCGGAGGGTAGTATGCTGCGACGCCGAGCCGCTGGAATACTGCTTCATGTCACCTCTTTGCCGTCCCGGTACGGGATCGGTGACCTGGGACCGGAGGCCTGCCGGTTCGTGGACTTCCTCGCAGAGGCACACCAGAGCTACTGGCAAATCCTGCCGGTAACCTACAGCAGCGCCGCGGCGGCCTATTCCCCCTACGATTCCTTCTCGGCCTGGGCGGGCAACCCCCTGCTGATCAGCCCCGATGTGTTGTGTCGCCAGGGGCTTCTCAGGGACGCCGACCTGGCCGATGTGCCCGTCTTTCCGGATGAGGCGGTGGATTTCCGAGCAGTCCACGCCTGCAAACAGGCCCTGCTGCGGACGGCGTTCAGCCGCTTTGCGGCGGAGTCGGAGCCGGTCGCGTTCGACCAGTTCGTGACGGCCAACGCGGGATGGCTGGAGGATTTTGCGCTGTTCATGGCGCTGAAGCATCGGCACGGCCGGCAGGCGTGGTGCGACTGGCCCGCGCCGCTGCGGGACAGGCACCCCGATGCCCTCGCCGCCGCCCGCGAGGAGCTGCGGGAGCCGATTCAGTACGAGCGGTTCGTGCAGTACATTTTTTACCGGCAGTACGCCGAGCTCAAGGCGTATTGCGACCGACGCGGCGTCGGCGTCATCGGCGACGTTCCGATCTACGTCAACCACGACAGCGCCGACGTTTGGGCGCACCCCGCGGTCTTCAAGCTGGATGATCGGAAGCGCCCGACGCACGTCGCGGGCGTTCCGCCGGATTACTTCAGCCGCACCGGCCAACTGTGGGGCAATCCCGTGTACGACTGGGACTCCCTGGCGACGACCGGCTTTGCCTGGTGGATGGCCCGGCTGCGCCATAATCTGCGGTTGTTCGACTGCGTTCGCATCGACCATTTCCGCGGCCTGGTCGCCTACTGGGAGGTGCCGGCGGGCCGCCCGAACGCCATCGAGGGCCGATGGGTCGAGGCGCCCAGCACGGCCTTCTTCCGCGAGCTGTTCAAGCAGATGCCCTTCGCCCCGATTCTGGCCGAAGACCTGGGGCACATCACGCCGGACGTGCGCGAGATTATCCGCCGCTTCGAGTTTCCCGGTATGCGGGTGCTTCAGTTCGCGTTCGGCGGCGATGCCGTGGGCAATCCCCACCGCCCATATCGTTACCCTGAAAACGCGGTGGTGTATACGGGCACCCACGATAACAACACGATGCGCGGCTGGTTTGAGACGAACGCCACAATGGATGAAAAGAACGCACTCTTTGCGTATCTGGGGCGCGAGGTCTCGTCTCAAGACATCGCTTGGGAGATGATTCGACTGGCGACGGCCTCCGTGGCGCATCTGGCGATCGTTCCCATGCAGGACGTGCTGAACCTCGGCGCAGAGGCCCGCATGAACCACCCCGGCCGCAGACGCGGCAACTGGCGCTGGCGGATGCGACCCGATAGCATGACGCCAACGCTGGCCCGCAGCCTGCGAGAGCTCGTGGACGTCTATGGACGCGGATGAAGGACCGCTATCGGCCTGTTGAAAAAGTGTCACCCCGGACCTCGGATCGAGTCCGGGGCAGGCTTTGATCCGGGGTCCACGCTCAACGTGAGGTGTGCTCTCTGCACGCAAAGCGTGGATTCCCGCTTTCGCGGGAATGACAAAAAGGGCCCGTTGCTGTGG
>Ga0068712_1004439_pt1 | contig 11851 bp, 6 predicted proteins | sample MTBAKSrepl1MetaG_FD_62987 | JGI IMG/M metagenome (GOLD analysis project Ga0068712, IMG submission 62987) | Enrichment culture microbial communities from Arthur Kill intertidal strait, New Jersey, USA, that are MTBE-degrading - MTBE-AKS1... | ecosystem: Environmental > Aquatic > Marine >... | reverse complement strand
GATCCGTTCAGCCTGCTGCTTTCGCACGAGGCGAATGTTGTCGTGGACGACGAGGAATTCTGCGCGGGCCTGACCCAAAGCCTGAAACAGACCATGGAAGCCGATGGCCTGCGGATTTTACCGGACAGGTGGAAACAGCAGTCCGCCGGCTTTCGGTTTATGAGCTGGCTCAGTTATGGTTTGCTGCGATTGGTGATGGGAATCAGCGGGTATGCGCGGGAAGAAAAATATTAATATACAAGAAGGCCAATAAATAATCTCCGGACAATTCCGTGAGTGAAACCGCGATTGCTTGCAGAACTCTTTGAGATTGAGACTGAACACGGTATTATTTTAAACAGGAACGAAATAACAGGGAGTCGATGGGGTGAGCACCTCTTTCTGTTCCCTAACCTGAACCCAAGGCGGAGAAACCAATGAGCGAGCCTCTGACCCAAAAGGAAATGGCGGCGATGGACGCCTACTGGCGCGCGGCGAATTATCTCTCCGTCGGCCAGATCTATCTGTACGACAATCCCCTGCTGACCAGGCCCCTGACCCTGGATCATATCAAGCCGCGCCTCCTTGGGCACTGGGGCACCACACCGGGCCTGAACTTTATTTATGTCCACCTCAATCGCCTGATCAAAAAGCATGATCTGGACATGATCTACATCGCCGGGCCGGGACACGGCGGCCCCGGCCCGGTCGCCAACACCTATCTGGAAGGGACCTACAGCGAAATGTATCCGGACATCTCCCAGGACAGCGAGGGGATGAAAAAGCTGTTCAAGCAATTTTCATTCCCCGGCGGCATTCCAAGCCACGTTGCCCCGGAGACCCCCGGTTCCATTCATGAGGGCGGCGAACTCGGCTATGCCGTGTCCCATGCCTATGGTGCGGCCTTTGACAACCCGGACCTCATCGTTGCCTGCGTCGTGGGCGACGGTGAGGCGGAGACCGGTCCGCTGGCAGCCTCCTGGCATTCGAACAAATTTCTCAACCCGGTCCATGACGGCGCTGTCCTGCCGATCCTGCACCTGAACGGCTATAAAATCGCAAGTCCGACCATCCTTGCCCGGATCAGCCATGCTGAACTGGAGCAGCTCTTTTCCGGGTACGGCTATAAACCCTATTTTGTGGAGGGGGCCGAGCCCGAGGCCATGCACCAGCTCATGGCTGCCACCATGGACACTGTTCTCGCCGAAATCAAGTCGATCCAGGAAGAAGCCCGCAGTACCGGGATTGCGAAGCGTCCCCGCTGGCCCATGCTTATTTTACGGACCCCCAAGGGCTGGACAGGACCCAAGGAAGTTGACGGCAAGCAAACCGAAGGCTCCTGGCGTTCCCACCAGGTGCCGCTGGCGAACATGGCCGCCAATCCCGGCCATGTCAAACTCCTTGAAGAATGGATGCGGAGTTACCGGCCCGGGGAACTTTTTGACGACTCCGGCAGGCTGGTGGCGGAGCTGCGGGAGCTGCCTCCCAAAGGGGAGCGGCGCATGGGTGCGAACCCCCATGCCAACGGCGGCATCGTTCTGAAAAGCCTCAAGATGCCCGACTTCCAGGATTACGCAGTCGAAGTGGTGAAGCCGGGGCAGGCCGTTGCCGAAGCAACCCGCATTCTCGGCCGGTTTCTGCGGGATATCATGCAACGAAACAGTGAAACGCGCAATTTCCGGGTTTTCGGCCCGGACGAAACATCATCGAACCGGCTCGATGCCCTTTTTGAGGTGACGGATCGGACCTGGCTGGCAGAGATGATCGCCGGAGATACGAATCTTTCCGCCGATGGCCGGGTCATGGAAATTCTCAGTGAGCATACCTGCCAGGGATGGCTTGAAGGGTATCTGCTCACCGGACGGCACGGATTTTTTTCCTGCTATGAGGCGTTTATCCATATCATCGCCTCCATGTTCAACCAGCACGCCAAGTGGCTCAAGGTCACCAGCAGGGAAATCCCCTGGCGCCGGCCCATTGCTTCCCTGAACTACCTCCTGACCTCGCATGTCTGGCGGCAGGACCATAACGGTTTCAGCCACCAGGATCCCGGTTTCATCGACCATGTGGTGAACAAGAAGGCGGATGTTATCCGGGTCTACCTGCCGCCCGATGCCAATACCCTCCTCTATGTGGCGGACAAGTGTCTGCGGAGCCGCGATTTTGTTAATGTCATTGTCGCGGGCAAGCAGCCCCAGCCGCAGTGGCTTGACATGGACGCCGCCATCAAACACTGCACCGCCGGGATCGGCATCTGGGAATGGGCAAGCAATGACCAGGGCGGCGAGCCGGATGTGGTGATGGCCTGCGCCGGCGACGTTCCCACCCTGGAAACCCTGGCCGCCGTGCAGCTGCTCAGACGGCTTGTGCCGGAGCTGAAGATCCGGGTCATCAATGTCGTGGATCTGATGACCCTGCAGCCGACGGAAGAGCATCCGCACGGCATATCCGACCGGGAGTTCGATGTGCTCTTCACCACCGGCAAGCCGATCATCTTTGCCTATCATGGCTATCCCTGGCTGATCCACCGGTTGACGTACCGGAGGACAAACCACCCCAATCTCCACGTGCGCGGCTATAAGGAAGAAGGCACCACCACCACGCCGTTCGACATGGCGGTCCGCAACGATCTTGACCGTTTTCACCTGGTGGCGGATGTTATCGACCGGGTGCCGAAGCTCGGCGCCATTGCCGCCTATGCCAAGCAGGCCGTGCGGGACAAGCTGATCGAACATGAACAGTACATCACCAGATACGGTCAGGATATGCCGGAAATTCGCGACTGGAGCTGGGAGGGGAAATGAATTCCACGGATAGGGTTGTCCATGCCTGAGCATATGCAGGAGGTATGGCTTGTTCGCCACGGCGAAACTGCATGGTCGGCAACAGGGCGCTACACCGGCCGGACGGATATCCCCCTCACCGAGACCGGCAGGTTCCAGGCCGAGGCGCTCAAACATAACGTCTGTCATCTTCCCGCGGAAGACAAGAGATGAAACGTGTTGACCCCGGGGATGGCCGCGTCATCCTCTGTTTGAACAGCGGCTCGTCTTCGGTCAAGCTCGCCCTGTTCCGCCTCGGGAAAAAGGAGACGCTGCTTGCCCGTGGTGCCGCGGAGCAGATCGGCCACCAGGACAGTCGCCTTTGGATTGACGGTCCGGCAGGGGAGAAGCACGTCGACCGTCGCGGTGATTTTGCCGACCACCGGGCAGCTCTGCGGGCTGGTCTCGCCGCTTTCGGACAGTTGCGCCTGCCGAAACCGGAGGCGGTCGGTCATCGGGTGGTGCATGGCGGCCTGGAATACACTTCTCCCGCCCTTGTCGGTGCAAGGCTCCTTGATATCCTGCGGGGGCTGATCCCTTTTGCTCCCCTCCATCTGCCCGGTGCGATCGACGGCATTGCAGCGGTGTCCGCGCAGTATCCGGGAATCATGCAGGTTGCCTGCTTCGACACCGCCTTTCATCGCCGCATGCCGGAGATCAATCAACGCTTCCCCTTGCCCCGTTCCTTCTTTGACGAAGGAATACGCCGTTATGGTTTCCATGGGCTGTCCTACGAATACATCCTTCATGTTCTCGGCCCGGGACAAGGGGGGAGAACGATAATCGCCCATCTCGGCAACGGGGCGAGCATGGCGGCCGTGCTCCATGGCCGGCCGCTGGACACGACCATGGGCCTGACCCCGACCGGCGGGTTCATGATGGGGACGCGCTGCGGTGATCTGGACCCCGGGATTTTTTTGTATCTGCTGCGGGAAAAAAGCTACGACCCGGCGCGGCTGGATGACCTGGTCAATCATCAATCAGGCCTGCTGGGTGTTTCGGCGGTAAGCTCCGACATGAAGACTTTGCTTGCGAAAAGCACGAATGATCCCCAGGCGCGCCAGGCGGTCGAGATGTTCTGCCTTCAGCTGCGCAAGCACGTCGGCGCCCTGGCAGCCGTGCTGGGGGGAATTGATACCCTTGTTTTTACCGGAGGCATCGGCGAACATGCCGCACCGGTTCGCAGGGATGTGTGCCGGGGACTTGCCCACCTGGGCATCCACCTCGACGAGGCGCACAACACCTTGCACACCGACCTGATCTCCAGCCGGGAAAGCTCCTGTCAGGTACGCGTCATCCCGACGAATGAGGACCTCATGATTGCCCGGCATACCTATACGCTGCTCTCATCCGGAAAAAATCAGAGCTGACGGAGGGCGTGAATGCGAAAAAGGATCTTTTTCATCTGCGGTTCGATGAATCAGACAACCCAGATGCACCAGATTTCCAAACATCTTGCCGACTATGAGCTTTCCTTCTCGCCTTTCTACTGCCACGGCTTTGACGAGATACTGCGAAGGCTCGGGTTGGTCGAATTCACGATCGCCGGCAACAGGATGGCGGAGCGCTGCCGGACCTATCTGCAACGTCATGGCCTCCCCATCGACTACCAGGGGAAGAACCGGCCCTATGACCTGGTGGTCACCTGCACAGATGTCTACCTCCAGAAAAACATTCGAGACAACAGGATCGTCCTGGTGCAGGAGGGGATTATCGACCCGGATTCCTTTATGTATCAACTCGTCAAACGCCTCCGATTCCTTCCCCGATGGATGGCGGATACGGCGATGACAGGTCTCAGCGATGCATACCGGGCTTTTTGTGTTGCAAGCGAAGGATACCGCGATTTCTTCATCCAGAGAGGCGCACGTCCGGAAAAGATCGTGGTTACAGGAATACCCAATTTCGACAACTGCCGGCAATATTTTACGAACGACTTTCCTCACAACCACTACGTGCTGGCCTGCACGTCGAACCTCAGGGAGGTAGGCCGGCGTGAGGACCGCGCGGCCTTCATCCGAAGGGCTGTGGAGATTGCCGGGAACCGCCAGCTTATCTTCAAGCTGCATCCGAACGAAAACATCGAACGCGCTACCCGGGAAATAAATGTGCACGCGCCGGGGGCCTTGGTGTTCGCAACCGGGAGCGCGGAAGAAATGATCGCCAACTGCGATGCCCTGATCACTCGGTTTTCGTCGACCGCCTTTGTTGGAGTTGCGCTTGGCAAGGATACCTACTCGGATTTCGATACGGACACATTACGGCGCCTGATGCCTCTGCAGAATGATTCGGCGGCGTTGAACATCGCCAATGTCTGCCGCCGGGTCCTTGCAGGGAAATAACGGAAGCTCAACGACTTTGCCGATCCCATCCGCCCGTTTTTCCGGCCCCCGTCTCCTTGACATCCAGCCTTGTGTATGTTATAGAAAATACTTGGAAAATCAATTTCTTATGATCCTTTGGGGAAATGATAATTGAAAGCTTTGGTTACAGGAGCGACAGGATTTATCGGGAGCCACCTGGTGGACGCCCTTGTGCAACAAGGAGACCAGGTAAGATGCCTTGTTCGGAATACAAACCATTTAGGGTGGGTGAAGGATTCCCCCGTTGAGTTTGTCGTCGGCGATTGCCAGGAGAAAAATTCTCTGAACCAGGCTGTGCAGGATGTTGATCAGGTTTTTCATCTTGCGGGTGCGACCACGGCCGTCAAAAAAAAAACGTACTTCGAAGTGAATAGCCTGGGTACGGAGAACCTTGTCCGGGCCTGCATCAAAAATAATCCCCGTCTCCAGAAATTTATCTCTATTTCGAGCCAGGCCGCGGCAGGCCCGTGCCGGAGCGGTGGACAAAAAAATGAATCCGACCCTTGCGAACCGGTCTCGCCCTATGGGAAAAGCAAATTGCTGGGGGAAAAATTGGCCCTGTCCCACGCCCATGAGCTTCCACTCCTCATCCTACGGCCCTGTGCCGTCTACGGACCCAGGGATAAAGGCTTTTATACTCTTTGCAAGGGGCTCTCCAGGCGCATCAACCCTGTCCTTGCCGGCCATGATCAACACATCAGCATGTGCCATGTCCAGGATCTTGTCCGCGCGATCCTGTTAGCAGCCGAGACCCGGACTGAGAGCGGGGAAATATTTTTTCTGTCTGACGGCCATGACTACCGGATGGCGGAAATTGGTGATATCTTCGCGCAGGCGATGCAAATAAAACCGCTGAAGATCCCCCTTTCCAGGCAGATGCTGTTCGGCATGGGCTTTATTGCGGAATGTTTCTCCAAGCTCACCGGCAAGCCTTCCATCATGAGCAGAGGCAAGGTTGAGGAAATGATCTGCAGGAATTGGCTCTGCGACATTACAAAGGCCAGGACTGAATTGGGTTACGAACCCCGGATTTCTCTTGCCCGGGGAGCTGAACTCACCGTCGCCTGGTACAAAAAGGAAAATTGGTTGTAGCAATATCGGCGGGATGTTTCAGGAGCCTTTCCAAAAGAGCAATCATGGCCGGCATAAAGATCCTTACGGTAGAAAGAAGATCGGAGCTCAGGGACTTCATTGACCTGCCTTGGAAAATTTATGCCGAGTATCCCCATTGGGTCCCCCCTCTTAAGAAAGAAGTCCGCCGCTTGCTTGATCCCGGCATCCACCCTTTCTGGGAATTTTCCGAGCGCATCCTCTTTCTGGCCCGCCGTGGCACGGAGACGGTGGGAAGGATCGCGGGCATTATCGATCGCCATCATAACGAGTTCCACGGTGAGCAGATGGGCATCTGGGGATTCTTTGAATGTGCCGACGATCCGGCGGCGGCGACGGCCCTTTTCTCCTCCGTGGAAACATGGGTTCGCCGGAAGGGGATGACCTTCGTCAGAGGCCCGCTCAATCCGTCCATCAATTACGAGGCCGGCCTGCTCATTGACGGCTTTGATTCCTCTCCTGGGTTGATGATGCCGTACAATCCGCCGTACTATCCGCGCTTGATCGAATCGTGCGGTTTCAGCAAAGAAAAAGAGCTGTTTTCCTTCATGATCGATGGGGAGTACAGGCTTCCCGGGTGGCTGGATCGTCTCGCGGAACGGCTGGCCGGGAAAAAGGGTATCCGCATCAGGCCCTTCCGGCTCAAGGATCCGGTTCCTGAACTTGCCCTGGTCAGGGAGATATTCAACGATTGCTGGTCCGGAAACTGGGGTTACGTTCCCTTGAGCGATCATGAGACCCGGGAAATAGGAAAAAGCATGGTCCGGATTGCCGATCCGGACCTGGCTTTTTTCATCTATTATGAGGATGACCCCGCTGGGGTCTGCGTGATCCTGCCCGATATCAACCCCTTGCTCAAGCGCCTCAACGGGCATATCGGTCCTGCGGGTTTGCTGAAGTTCCTTCTCTATCGGCGGGAGATCACCGGATTGCGGGGTTTGCTCTTCGGGATCAAGGAGAAGTACCGGCAACTGGGACTCCCCCTGGTGGTCTTCCGCCACCTGTATGAGGTTGTGCGGAAGAATAAAAAATATCGCTATATGGAGCTGGGCTGGACTCTGGAGGACAACGAGTCGATCAATTTCCTGGTGGAGGAAGCAGGCGCGAGAATACACAAAAAATATTGCATATATAAAAAAGCCGTTAGCCTATTAGGCTGAAGGCTATTAGGCTGTTAGGATTTTAGACTATGAGGGGTTGAGACTGTGAGCAACAGCAAGACACGCTATAGGAGACATATCGGGTATAACTTGCTCGCTTTTTACCTGACAGCCTTCAGCCTAACAGCCTAACAACCTGTATTTAAAAACTGAAATATGGACAAATTGGCTGAACATCGGATTCCAATCATTGCTTTTGTCTGGCGGCCTGAAAAGATGACCCCGCCTGTAACCCAAATGGCAAATCGCACGGGAAGCAGGGCCATCTTCGATTTGTCCATGATGGGCGCGGATGCGCTCCGTTCCGCCCTGCGAAAAGCCGACCCCGCCGCCCAGGTCAGGGACATCAAGATTTCAGCCTCTGCCGTGATGGATCCGACTCTGGAGCAGTTGCTGCAGGAAACAAGGGTCCGGAACCTCTGGGTTGAATGCCACCCTTTGATTTTCCGGGGAGATTTTCCAGTTTTTCTGCAGAGATTGAGGGGATTGGCGGAAGACTGCAACCTGTTCCCCATCATCGGAGACCTGGATCTCCTGGCGGCTTTATTGACAGACAGCCCGGGAATCGGGCGCGTCGTTCTGAAAGGATGCGAGGCATCCGGATTCGTGAGCGGTGAGACGATCCTGGCGCTCTATGCAGCGGTCAAAGAGATGCGGCACAACTTGTCGCAATCTATGGAGATCCTCATCTGGGGCGGCGTCGCCACCCCCGAGGCGGCGGCGGCGTTTCTCGCCACCGGGGCTTTGGGGATCGTTTTTGAGAGCGTCCACTGGCTGACAGACCTGGTTGGAGTTGATGATCGCCAGCGGCGGCAGATCGCCAACCTCCGCCTGGATTCCACGGATCTGGTCGGCCTCGACCTGCAGGTTCCGTACCGTCTTTTCAACAAGGGCAACTCGATCGCGTTCAAGGAGCTCAAGCAGTATGAGAGCTCGCTGTGCGGAGCTGAGATCTCCGGGGAAAGCCGCCGGTCCTTCGCAGACCGGTTGAACGCCGGGGCACTTCACCCTCTTGCCAGCCATTTCACCCCGGGCGAGGTCATCCCGCTGGCGGTGGAGACCGCCTTTGCCGCCTCCTTTGCCAAGCGTTTCGGGACGCGGACCGAGGAGGCTGTAAATGGTTTCCTGGACGAGACGCAACGCCTGTGCCGCCTGGCTGAAGGGAAAAAGGATTTCTTCTTAAACAGCCCCCTGGCCGGAGAGATGGGAACCCGCTATCCCTTCATCCAGGGCGCCATGTCCTGCATCACCGATGTGCCTGGGTTTGCCTTACGGGTTGCCGGGGCCGGCGGATTGCCAACCATCGCCCTTGGCCTGATGGATGCGCAGTCTATTGAGCGGAGGTTGGAACGCCTGCCCGAGATCATGGGAGGACACTCTTATGCGGTGAATATCGTTTCTCTGGCTGAGAACCCGCACCGGGAGACCCATCTGGCCTGGATAAAGAAACACAAGCCCCGTTTTGTGGTGATTGCCGGCGGTGACCTTTCACCGTTAAGGGAATTACTGGAATGCACCATTGAGGTCATCTATATCGCCCCTGACGAGGCCCTGTTGCAGCTCGCCATTGAGGTCGGCGTCCGCTACGTGATCATCGAGGGCTATGAGGCCGGCGGCCACGTGGGGCGTCACAGCACCCTCACCCTGGCCCAAAGGGTGTTGGATCTGAAACGGCTGAAGCCATCCCTGTTCCAGGAGTGTCGTATTGTTCTTGCCGGGGGAATCTTCAATCGGGAGAGCGCATTCATAGCTGCCATGCTCGGAGCGGATGGTGTGCAGATGGGCACCGCGTATCTGGCCAGCCGGGAGATCGTGGAAACGGGCGCCCTGACACCGCTCTATCAGCGCATGATCCTGGAATCGCCTCCGGGCGGAACGGTCGTTTCAGGCCAGGCCACCGGACTCCGGGTGCGATCCTTGCGGACCCCGAGGGCGGACGCGGTTTTATCCCTGGAGAGAGAGTTCGCCGCAGGTCACCAGGACGAACGCTCCTTCCGCACAAAAATTGAAGAGATGTCCGCTGGCAGCCTCTTCGCCGCGGCCCGGGGCATGGACAAATTAAGTGAGGCACCTCTGGATGAACATGCCTGCCTGGAACGCGGGCAATTCATGAGCGGAGCCTGCGCCGGTGTCATCAGTACGGTTCTGGATCTGCCGGCCTTCCATCGCGAGCTGGCCGCAGGCCCTCTTCTGCTGCATCAGCCCGTTCTCGGCCGAGTCAATACAACCCCGGAAACTCCGTCCTCTCAGGTCGATCGTAAATTGAAGCCGGTCACCCCCCGCAGAGGCGTCCGGGAACGGGTTGCCATCACCGGGATGAGTATTGTCAATACCCTGGGGAAAAGCCCGGAAGAGGTCTGGGGTGCAAGTATGGCCCTGAAGAGCGGAATTACCCTGGTTCCCCCCTCGCGCTGGGATCACGCCCATTTTTATGATCCCCGGCCGCAGGTTGCGGACAAGACCTACTGCAAGGTGGGAGCCTTCCTGGACTTTTCCATCTCCCGCAATGAACTCGGAATCCCTCCCCATGATTTCCGGTCCATGACCGGAGCGACAAGGCGCACCCTGTGGCTGGCGGACAGGGCCATCCGGGCGTCCGGTATCCTGGATTCGGGCATTCCGCGCGAACGCATCGGCGTCCTTATCTCCCAGAACTCGGGCGAGGCGGCCGGGACCCTCACCAATACCATCATCAGGGCATACGTACACGACATCCTCGCCGCCGTCAACAGGGCCGTTCACCTCACCCCGGAACAGCAGAACGCCATCGAACGGGAGGTGAAGGCCGGGCGCATGGCCCCGGATGACACCACGCTTCTGGGCAGACTCAACTGCGCGGCGGCCGGCTTTATCTGCAACCGCTATGGGTTCATGGGGCCGAGTTATGCTGTCTCCGCGGCCTGCGCGACCTCACTGGTCGCGCTGTACAGCGCCATCCAGATGATCCGAAACAACATCATCGATGCCGCAATTGTCGGCGGGGCTGAAGAAAATCTTTCCCACCTACATTTTCTGGAATTCTCCGCCATGGGTGCACTGTACGGATCGTCCGGCCAGGAACGACCCGCGCACGAGGCCTCGCGCCCTTTCGATGCTGAACGAGGCGGGATGGTCCTCGGCGAAGGCGGCGGCATGATCGTCATCGAGCGGGAAAGCCTGGCCCGCGCACGAGGGGTCCCTATCCATGCCTTCGTGACCGGCATGGGAGCAAGCAACAACCATCTGGGCATGGTGGAGTCCTCCAATCTCACCCAGCAGATGGCCATCCGCGCCTCTTTTCGCGGATTGCCCTATGGGCCCGATGCGGTGGATCTGGTGGAATGCCATGCCACCAGCACCAGGCAGGGAGACGTGGAGGAGGCCCGCGCCCTGAAGGCCGTCTTCAATTCCTCCAGGCGTACCGTGCTTACCTCCTTCAAATCCCAGATCGGACACACCCTGGGCGCCTCGGGCATCAACAGCCTCATTCGCGGGGTCACGGCCATGAAGGCGGGCGTATTTCCGCCCACCCTCAATTACAGGCATCCGGACCCGGATATCGGCCTGGAAGGATCAGGCCTGCTTGTCACCCCGGAACCGCTAGCCTGGAAGGGCAGAGACGACCAGCCGCGAAGATTTCAGGTCAACGCCTTCGGGTTCGGAGGTTCCAACTACGTGGTGCAGGTTGAGCAGGCAATGGATGAAGCGGGTACGGTCCTGGTCGCACCGGACAGAGAAGCCGGTCTCGATCGCGAGAAGGATGGAGGGGCTCCCACGATCCGGGGCGTTTCTTTCTTCCGGGCCGGGATCGACGGCCACAACTGCCGGCTGGCCGTGGTGGCGCAATCCGACGAAGAGGCGCGCACGGTCATCGACAGCTCCGCCGCCCTTGCCGAAGCCGGAATCGCCTCGCCCAGAACATTGAGGACCCTGGCGCAGCAGGGGATTTTCCTGCGCCGCGAGGATCTGCCGGTCCTGCCGCTCGCCTTTGTCTTTCCCGGACAGGGGTCACAGTATGGCGGAATGGGACGGGAACTCTACGAGTCCTTTCCGGTCATCAGGGAGTGGATGGATCGGGCGGCGGCCGTAGCGGACTTCGACCTCCTGCACCTGTTGTTCCACGACCGGGAGGAGAATCTGCAGAAGACCCGGTGGCAGCAGCCTGCCATGTTCGCCATGGAACATGCCATGGCCCGATATCTCCTGAGCCTGGGCATCCACCCTGCAGCCATGGCCGGCCACAGTTTGGGCGAGCTGACCGCCCTGTGCCTGGCCGGCGTCTATTCCCCGGAGGACGGGTTTCGAATCGTGAACAAGCGGGCCCTCTGCATGGACAAGGCCGCCGGCATGCACGTTGATCCGGGCGTCATGGCGGCCGTGGATGTTCCCCCCGATCTGCTGCGGGAGATAATCCGGGGACAGGACGATGTCCACATCG
>Ga0068712_1004438_pt1 | contig 11852 bp, 11 predicted proteins | sample MTBAKSrepl1MetaG_FD_62987 | JGI IMG/M metagenome (GOLD analysis project Ga0068712, IMG submission 62987) | Enrichment culture microbial communities from Arthur Kill intertidal strait, New Jersey, USA, that are MTBE-degrading - MTBE-AKS1... | ecosystem: Environmental > Aquatic > Marine >... | reverse complement strand
GTTCATTTTCTGATAAGTTAATAGTTGGTAACAAAATAACCGAAGAAAGGGAGACCCTTTTATGGAAACAGGGTGTACCCCCAAACAGCTGAGACTTTAAGCGCTGAGAAAGTGGAAAATTGTGATAGCTAGGGATGGAGAAGTTTCTACCTCCGATGGGAGACTTATTCTTCTAAAGCACATTGAACCGTCTGGAACCGGGAAAGGAAACAGAAGAATATGGTGACCGGTCCAACAAGATTCTATGGAGGGATGAAGAAATAGAAAGGCTTCTTTTGGATATCTTGCTGGATAGCTTTAATTCTGCCCCCGAGCAGATTATTCTGGATTTCGATGCCACCGACGATCCCTTGTAAGGCCATCAGGTGGGATGATTTTTCCATGGCTATTATGATAGTTGTTGCTACCTACTATTGTATGTTTTTTGTGAATCCTTTCCTCTTGTTGCAAGCCTTCATCCTTCTAACATTGATGCCTGCAAAGGTACAACGGAGGTTTTGCAGGGGATGGTACCCAGAATCCGAGACAGATTCCCCAAGGTAAAATAATAATACGGGTAGATTCTGGGTTTTGTAGGGAACGAATTATGAAATACTGTTAAGATAATAACCTCTTCTATGTTCTTGGTCTGGCAAGAAATAAACGACTTATAAAAGCCCTTGGATCTGCACTGAATACAGTCCGGAAGGAGTACCAACAGACCGGTTAAGTGGCAAGGAGGTTTACAGACTTTCACTATCGAACTAAAAAATCCTGGAGCAGAACACGAAGAGTTATCGGGAAAGTTGAATATCTTGCTAAAGGCCCAAACCCTCGGTTCGTGGTGACAAATATTTCTTCCGTTCATCGGGCGGCCTCATCACTCTATGAAAAACTTTACTGTGGCCGAGGAGATATGGAAAACCGTATTAAGGAACAGCACTTGTATCTTTTTGCTGATCGAACCTCTTCAGGATGGATGAGTTCCAATCAACTCAGATTGTTGTTCTCAACCTTTGTTTATATATTCTTCGTTTTGTTGCGGGAAGTATATCTATCAAACTCTGATTGGCAGAAAGCTCTCTCTTCTACTCTCCGACTCAAGGTTCTGAAGGTTTCAGCTTTTATAAAGGTTACAACCCATCGAATTTGTGTGCGCCTGCCTTATGCTTACCCTTACTGGGATACCTGGATAAGATTCTCCCAAGCAGCATAATTTTATTTCTTTGTTATTCCTTTTCTCGCAGAAGAAAATTCTATACCCTTGAGAAACCAATTGGTAGGTATTTTTTTAAAAGAAGTTCTCATTTGATGCTCTCGTCTATGTTATCATTCTTATTCTGCTAAATAATTCACTTTTTTAATTTTTTAACTATTATAAATTTACCAATTAATTTTGGATTTTATTTTTTTTATGAGAATTGCAGGCTATCTAATCACTTGCCAATATTGCGAAATCTTCCTCTTCTATACAAATTAGAGGGGTTGGTCAGCTGGATAGGAATTGATCTACCCCGAAAGACTATAGACAAGTGGATGATATATCTCCTTTTTCTGAAAAATAGGCCTATTTTTAATATTCAAGGAATGAATTATCCACATTGTTGGCACTATTACGGATCTGTACAGAAGTGCAGGGTAATGGGCATTTCTTCTGAGACCATATAGAGCTACTTTTTTATTGTTAATCAAGAGGAGGCTTATATACGCCCCGCTCAGCTCTAGTTAAGCCCGGATAGCAATTTTTAAAAGTTGCACCCTAAGGGAAATACCATATTACTGTGCCAAGGGTATTGTTCTTCATATTGGTTAAAAAAAACAGGATGGAGAGAGGATGGAATTGTGTAATGATATTTAAGTTCAAGGGTGATAATACCAAGGATTATTCCTATTCCAATCTCAAAGGCATTTTCAAGTAGGCTGCTAACACCGATAAACATTCCTTCTTTTAATGGTTTTTCAAACAATCTCACGTTTTCACCGTTGGTTGTTGAAACACCGGAAAAAAGATTTGTTCTATAGAATAACAGGGATTTATGGTAACCGAAAAATATATAGACAGTGCTAGAGCGTGTGGGTCTTGTAAGAGGCAATACAAAATCAAGACCTCCTCTGATATAATCATACCAAAGAGATACACCAAGGTTGGGATCTTCGTTTGAATTGATGGTATAACCTCGGTAAGAGAGTCCTAAAGAATATCTTAAGGTAAATCTTGCAGAATTGCCTAAATTAAAATAATTGTCAAAAAATGAGATCGATAAATCAGGAGTAATAAGAGAGTTTAATGTAAGTCTTTCGTCTATTTCTCCCCTTACTGAATTGATCGCGATTCCCATAAAAACCTGAGAAAAAAGAGCAGAGCTTGTTATCATAAAAAAAATTATTAGAAATATACTGATGATCCAAGGCTTATTCTTCATTGATGCTTCTTTTCAAAGATAGACCAGGCTCCGTTTCCATGCCTAAAAATGCTCCTTTATTATAGGTAATTGGGTAGGAATCATAATAGATAAAAGTCACCTAAAAAGATATTATGTGCAATAATATCACCCTCGGAGCTGTACTTAATGACTTCAAGCAGTAAATAACCAAAACCATTACCCGGCGCCCATTCTTCAAATGCGTAAGGATCATAATGTTCAGGTTTTATATGCGGATCGAATTCCAGTATCACTTTCCTGAAAACATCGTATTCGTCATAATACGAGTAGGTCCAACGACCCCAAAGATTTTATATAAAGTGTTTTCCAACCCCTTTCTCTACACAGAGTATGGGAGGATAAAACAATATTCTATTCAAGGATTCCAGCACTTTTTGTGTAATCGCTGAACAGTATATCAACATTCCGGATGAATCAAGAGGAATGGGGAGCACCCTTATAGGTTTGCTTAGACACTGAGCATAGATGCATAAGTGATAACTCCTGAAGCATAAAAAAACCGACCCTGGGCAGGGCCGGCTTTTAAGACTGCTAAAAGATTATTGCAGAATTCTAGGGATTATAGACTGTCCAGAAGAGGCTGTCCGAATCTCCGTCGTGCTGTGTCCAGACAATATGAACAGCCCCGGCATTGTCCTGAGCAATATCCAGATATCCGATCTGGCCATTCCAGTCCTCGATAGGAATTGGGCTTCCCCAGGAGGTACCGTTGTAGAAACCGGCATACAGGTTGTATTTACCATCGTGGTACTGGGTCCAGGCTGCGGAGGCTTTTCCGTCGGAGAAGGATACAAAGTCAAAGACATTAACATTTTCACAGCTTTGGTCCCTATTATCCACCACGAGCGGATCTGTCAGCCAGGATGTTCCATTATATCTGTTAAAAAAGAGCCTATAGTTGCTTGCATCATAATCATGCCCGATCCAAAGGGCATGGTAGAAGGTATCGGACACGGAAGTGACAATACCATTTGATACCACCGGATAAGCCAGGTTCTCGATGAGTGTGTCGGTACCCCAGGTTGCTCCATTAAAATAACTGGTACGCAGGTCATTGCTGCCGTTGGCCCCGTGAATTATCATAGCCTTACCGTTGGCAGAAATAACAGGGACAGGTATTGGATCTACATAACTGAAGGGCCAGGAATAATAAGCCCCGGCAATGCCGCTTATTATTTGGGCTGAATTCCATACTCCATCGGTACAAAAGGCATGAACTGCCTTTCTGGGGTAATAATTTGCTCCATAACCGTATTCAATATACTGATCCACATCCTCGACCTGCTGCCAGGCTGCTAAAATCTGGCCTTTTTCATTAGCCGAAAGTATTGGAAAGATGTTGCTTGTGTAGGTGCTGCTCTGGGAAAGATTGGCAGGAGTGCTCCAGGTACCGCTTTCATATCGGGAGGTCCAGATATTGTGTCTTGTTCCATCCCATTGATGCCAGGCGGTTTGGAAAGCATTGTTTTCTGCATCGTAAACCAAGGTCAAGGAACTGGAATTGAGGCCGGGGCCTAGTTTTTCATCCCCATAATGGGGGGATGTCCATTCGGCGTTCAATTGGGTTCCGTCAAACTCGGAGGCCCATACCCGGTTGGCATCTCCATCCGTCATTATCCAGCAGAGTACCGCCGAACCGTCGGAGCCGACAGCCAAAACAGGAACCTCGGCGGGGGACTCGCTTAAGGAGACGGGTTCACTCCATTCTCCAGAAAGATATCTAAGGGTATGGATCGAGCCGTTCACCAGGAAGACAACATGGGCATCTCCTGCAGAGTCAAAACCGATAAGCGGATTACTGCAGTTATATCCCAGGACATTCTCGAGTCTTACAGGGGTGATAAAACTTCCAGTTACACTGGTGGTCTGGAAAGAGAAGGTACGCTCCGATCCCAGGGGCGTTCCTGTGTTGTCCTTGATAGAGGTGGTAATCCGGACTGTGTAGCTGGTGTTTGCAGAAAAGCAGATTTTTTCCAATTGGCTCAACCTTGTCAATGCTGCATTCTTCTTTTTATTTCCCTATTGACAACCCCGTGCAGATGACAAATATTTGGAATATGCAGAAAGGGTATAGCCTTTTTTTGGGATTATTGGGACTCTCCCTACTTGTATCTCTGATTTTTCTCTCTGCCGGATGCACTGTGTCTCTGGATCCGCCGGAAGGGACCCTCGGAACTGTTCTTGAAGCCACCGGTGGGGTGTCCGGGAAGGAGATCGTTCTTTCTTGGAAAAGAGTTTCCGGAGCGGAGGGATACAGAGTATACAGCTCTCCTTACAAGGAGGGCTTGTACAACCTTTATGCCGAAGCAGAAGCTTTGGAAACTGAATACCGATTTCAGGCACCGGGGGAACCTTTTCTTTGGTTTTTCAGAATAACTGCAGTGGCGGGGGAGGAGGAATCGTTGCCTTCAACCCCCGTGATGGGATGGGTTGCCCCGACTAACCTTGGGGGAGAGGATACAGAGTATGATGACGAACTAGATGTTCTTACCCTCTATTGGGATCCTGTGACCGGAGCAGGGGTTTATTATCTCCATTATTCTTACACCCAGGATGGTCCTTTTTACAAGGTGGGACCGAGCCAATATTTCGAGGAAATAGTAGATGCCTCTACCTATGGTCTTACAGTTGCTCTATCTTCCGGTGATAGGGTTGGAGCTAGGATAAGAAGGGGTCGCACGGCAGATGTCTGGTTCAAGGTGAGCGCTGGAGCAAGGGATTCTGAGGAAAGGTGGATTGAATCCAGAAAGAGCGGAACCTATAAGGACAATGCAAAATGATAAAAGAGACAGGCTCTAGAAAAATTATACTATTCCTTCTCAGGGTTGAGTTAAAAAAACCTGTCCGGCATTTCTCTGCCTGGCGGATTCTTATGGGATGTATATTATTTTTTATATTACTCTCTTCCCTTTTTGGCTGTTCCTTGTTCTATTCCCTTGCTGGTGGGGATGCGGAGGTGGAGATTGTAAAGGCGGAGATTGACCACGAGTACTCCATTGTTACGGTTGATTTTATCCTGACCAACACAGGGGCTGTGGAATTACCCGGAGCCACGGTGTATATCCTAGCAAGGCTTTGGGATAGGGAGGAGGAAAAATACAGGGAGTACACCCTTTGGGGACCGGTTACAGATTCGATTCCTCCGAGCAGAACTGTTCTTGGTCAGGCGGTAAAAACAATCTGGGAGATGTATCAATACGATATCGATGGAGCATCCTCTTTGGTCTCTGTAAAACGGGTGGATTTGGGCCTATGAAAGGGAAAAAATATTCTATACCTAGGATGACTATCTTGCTGATCCCACTTGTAATTTCTGTACTGATTCTTTTTTCTTGTTCCCTCTCTGTTCCCAGTTACAAAGTAACTGTGGCCGGGCCGATTACAACATACTATGACGGCAGCTATAGTCTGGAGGTGAAATACAATATCTCTTACGATCTGGTGGAGACGAACTGTTCAGTAAAGGTTTATCTGGATATCTATGATACCGAAGGTAATATCTTTACCTTCACAGATTACAATTCCCTTATTGAAAAAACAGTAATCCAGGGCGATGGTTCAGACGGCTCGGTTATAGAGGATATCGCCCTTGGCCATTGGCTTCCCACTTTTACAGTAAGGGAGGTTGTTCCAAACAAGATAGTTGTTCTTCCCGATGCTTTATCTCTGTACTGGGGGCAATATGAGATTCCCTTTGTTTACCAGGAAGAGAACCGTTGGATCGCCGACAGCTCCTCCTTTTAATATGACTCACTCCCAGGTGCCTTCCCAGGCTCCCCGGCCGGGCTTTTCTGCCCCAGCTCTGCTGAAAGGTAATCGCAGATGCGACCGATCGAAGCTCCCTAGGCTACCCCTGCCGGGTTTTTACTGTCCCGGTGGGGTAAAGGGGGATATCGCCTGGGGGTGGTCTGCGACAAGGGCAGGAAGGCTTATCAGGATCATCTCCTCCTTGGTGGTGATGCGGAAGATTCTGGAGGAGGAGAGTTCTCCTGCCTTATTGTAGACCTCCACGGTAATCCGCTGCCTGGGGCCCTTGGTGGTCAGCATTCCCCGTTCCCTGGGGTAGATCTCTACAGGATCGTATCTTCCGGCCTTCACAACCACACTCTCCAAAGCGGCAAAGGAGACACCCTCCATCGTTACCGCCTTGTTGTCCAGAAGAAGAGTATGGGTCTTTCCGATCCTATAAAGGAACATGGAAAAGAGGATAATAAGAAGGATCAGGCTTATCCTAATTAGGGTTCTTCGCTTTTTAGTTTCCATTGCTTACTCCCCTGCCTTTACCGCGGTCCCGTTTCCCAGCCGCAGGGAGAGCCTTTCCCTTTCTCTCTCCTTCTGTCTTTTCCAGGCATGAAGAACCAAGGCTATGGCTATGATTCCATAGGAGATGAAAACCCGGAAATATTCCCCCAGCATGGCAGACCCGATCAGGGTTTTTCCTGCCATGGGGGAAACAACGAACATAAGATGGAAGAGGATTACCCCCAAAAAGACATTGGATATGGAAGCCCTGGATACACTGGCTCCTCCTATTAAAAGGGCGGCTATGGAAAACATCCCTGTCTGATTATGGCTGCCATAGGTGTTCATGGTGCCTATATTCTGCAGAAAGATGATCTGGCCGTAGCAGGCAAGGATGGTGGAGATGATGATTGCAATAATTCTGGTTCTTTCTACCGGAATCCCTGCGGAGTCCCCTACCGCCATATCCTGCCCGAGGGCCCTCATGTCCTGTCCAAGTTTGGTTTTTCTAAACCAGACAATAAAGAGGCAGAAGAAAGCTATAACCATAAAAGTAACCAGGGGAATTTTCAGGCCCGCTATGCTTAAGGGTATAAGATCATCCAAGCTCTGCCTAACCCCTACCAGATTAACCGCATTTCTAATGCCGTAACCCCGGGAGAGGACAAGGCCGCTCGACTTAATCGGTATAACGCTTCCCATGCCGTAGAGGACCAGGAGCTGATAAATCCCGTCCATGAAGAAGGCCAGGATAAAGCCTGTTACCATCTCCCTTCCCTTGGCTTTGTTCAGGATCTTGCCGCAGAGGTATCCCAAAAGGGCTGCGAGGGGAGTAGCGATTATCGCCGCAAGGGAGAGACCGGGAATCCCTGCTACGCCCCAGTCTGTGACAAAGAGAAGACCTATCTGCCCGGCCATGGCTCCTAAAACCATGCCGAAGTTGAGTCCCATGCCTGCGATGATCGGTATAAGCAGGCTAAGAACCAGAAAGGAGTTGCGTCCCAGGCGGGTAAGAAGCTCCTGAACAAGATAGTTTATGGAAAACCCGGAAAGGGGAATGGCAAACAGGCTGAGGACGATGAACATGATAGGTACAGCATTGCTGGAAAGAAAATGTATCAACCCCTCTTTGGTAAATTTTATCTTTTTCATTTTACTGCCCTCGCTTTGACTACCCGGGTAAGGGCGTAGATGATCATTCCGTTGGATACTATGATCCGGATAACCTCCGACATATCCGTCTGTATAACGCTGTTAATAACCGAGGGCGTCATTGTAAGGATACCCTGAAAGAGAAAGGTGCCAATAAGAACATTGGAGATGGAGGCTTTGTTCACCGAGGCTCCTCCAATAAGAATTGCCGCCACTGCGGGAAAGGCCATGTAAAAGGGCCCCATATAGAGCTGGATGAATCCGAAGGACTGCTGGTATACGAGTATTCCGATAGCCCCGAGCCAGGTGGAGAGTACGACAGAGATGGTCCGCATCTTGTTTATCTTGATTCCCGATGCCCGGGCAAAATCCGGGTTTGATCCCACCGCTGTAAGAGCGGTTCCGGTCTTTGTTTTAAAGAAGGCCCAAATGATCAGGCAGAGAAGGGCGCAGAAGAGAAACATCCCCGTGGGGAATACAAATTTTTCTCCTATTTTCACGGCCAGAAAATCGTTCAGGATCTTTAGCCAGTAGTCCTCTACCGTGATGGTGGTTCTAAGACCGCTTCCTCCATAGCCCCAGATCATGTTGGGGCTTTTAAGGGGAACCAAAAGCCACACCATGCACATAAAGGCTACGGAGGAGAAACCCACATAGGTGGCGATCATCATCTCATCCCCCTTAACCCGGTTAAGAAGAACACCGTAGCCGTAGCCGAAGATAAGCGCAAAGCCGGAGGCAATAATGATGGCTGTAAGAAAACCAAGGGCGCCGGTAAAACCGATCTCTATGGTCAGAACAGCTCCAAGAAGGCCTGCTATTATTCCCAGGGGGAGGCCGAAATTGAGGCCGCACCCCGCCTGAATCATGGGAACCATAGCAAGAACCATTACCGCATTCATTCCAAACCTGGTAAAGGTATCACTTAAGGAGGTATCCACCCTCACCTTAACGGAGGGTGCCGCAATAAACAGGGCTATAAGGAAAAGGCCGATGATTATCCTGGGCCATCCCGCGTCCTGAATAAAGGTCTTTATTCTATTCATACTCTGCTGCCTTTTTAACCTGACCCACCATGAGCAATCCGAATTCCGCGGCCTTTGCCTGGGGCGGGAGAATTCCTGATATCCTTCCCTGATCCACAATGGCGATCCTGTCGCAGATCGATCGGAGCTCCTCCAGTTCCGAGGAGACTATTATAATTGTGGTGCCGTACTCCTCGTTGTACCTGTGCAGGGTGTCCAGAACCAGTTTTTTAGCCCCCACATCAATCCCCCGGGTGGGCTCCGAAACAAAGAGAAGTTTAGGTTTCAGGGCAAAGGCCTTGGCCAGGCAGATCTTCTGCTGATTTCCGCCGGAAAGCTCCACGGCCTTCTGTCTTTCGCTTACGCATTTAATATCCAGCATCTCTATATACTCCCTGGCAAGCCGTGCAATCTCCCGGTCATTCCTCTGGGTAAAAATACCGCCCAGGAAGGACTTAAGGTATTTGTTCTGAATCTGCATGGCGGAAAAGGCTATGTTCCAGTCGAGAGGTTCCGCGAGGAGGAGTCCTACGCCCCTTCTGTCCTCGGAGACAAAGGCCATGCCGGTTTCCAAAACAGCCCTGGGATTTCCCAGGGGTATCCTGCTGCCTAAGAAATCTACCCTTCCTCCGGCTGGGAATAGACCCATGATTCCATTAGGAATTCCAAGCTTTCCCTGTCCGGCAAGGCCACCTATCCCGAAGATCTCCCCCTCCTTTATGGAAAGGGAGACATCCCGGACAATCTCGCCGGGCATATCCACCCATAAATTGGAAACCTTTAAGACAGTTGGGGCTTCCCGGGATATCTTTTTATCGCCCCTGTTTTCCAGGGAGATCTCCCGGCCTACCATCCATTCCGCAACCTGGGGTATGGAGGTTTTTTTGGATTCCACCTCCTTTACCACAGCTCCATCCCGAAGGACTATAACCTTGTGGGCGGTATCGAGAACTTCGGACAACCTGTGGGAGATGAAGATTACAGAGATTCCTTCCGCAGCAAGGCGTTTAACAGAGTCGAGGAGTATAACAGCCTCTGTTTCCCCCAGGACCGCTGTAGGTTCATCCAGAACAAGAAGTTTAATGTTCTCCCGGACAATCTCCCGGGCTATCTCCGTAAACTGCTTATGGCCTACCGGCATCTCGGAAACGAGCATTTCCGGATCCAGGGCAAACTGGAGCTTGCCTATAGCATAATCAGCACGGTTTCGCATCTCTTTTCTATTGAGGGTTTCTATCCTCTCGCCGAAAACTTCCACCAGAAGGTTGTATCGGGTGGACTCCCTGTTTAAGAGTATGTTCTCTGTGGTGGTGAATCCCGGAATCAGGGAGAACTCCTGATGCACCATTCCTATGCCCGCATCCAGGGCATCAAAGGGGGTGGGGAATTTTACCTCCTTCCCTTCAAAAAAGATCTTGCCCTTGTAGCCTCCGGTTTCATGGATCACGGGCATGCCGAAGAGGATCTTCATAAGAGTGGTTTTCCCGGCTCCGTTTTCTCCCACCAGGCCGAGAATTTCCCCCTTTTTAAGGGAGAGATTTACATTCTGCAGTACCGTATTGCTGAAAAAATCCTTTGATATTCCTTCAAGACGGAGCAGTTCTTCTTGTTCAACCATGGACGTTCCTCCGGAACGGTAATTCAACAGAAACCTTGTTATTAGATTCCTTTATACAAGGTTTAGTTATAATAGAAAGGAAAAGGCTGTCCGGAGGTAGTTCCAGACAGCCTGTAATTAGTAAGGTTACTTTATGGAAAAATACTTTTCCGGCACCGTTACATTGGCGGCGCCAAGGTAGCCCTTTCCGAATACATAGGTATCCTGATAGATCAGGATGTGGTTTTTAGCGCTAACTCCGGTGGAGGCGTCGGTGTAATAGGCTCCATTCCAGGATGCTCCGGGGGTGTAAACATTGTAGGCTTCCCGGAGGTCCTTCAGGCTGTTGATGGAGGCCGTTCCCTCGATCACTCTCTTGGCAAGCTCTCCCAAACCGGCGGTGGTTACATACCCATAGGAGTATGCCCAGGTTCCGAAGCGGCCAGCTCCGCCCTTCGCAACAATGGCTTCCTCCACCTTCTTGATAATGGCAGGGAAATCGCCCTGTTCTGCGGAGAGATCTATGCCGAGAGCTCCAGGGTATCCCATAAGGGGAGAGGGAAGGTCGGCTTCCACAAAGTATCCGCCGTAGGTAAGGAGTTGTTTAAGCAGAGGTTCCGTGTGGGCATCGTTGGTACAGAAGAAGGCGGTATTCTTACCGTACTTCTCTATCCAGGCAGGCATCTTTTCCAGGATGAACTGCTGAGCTCCGGGGATACCTACATCGCTGGTGGGATCCGGTGCGGTTTCAAAAACGAATTTGATTCCCAGATCCTTGCAGGCTTCTTCCATGATCTGCCTTCTTCTTCCAAGGGTCTCGTAGCTCATGTGCCTTGGGAAGGAGATATGTACAAAGGTATCTGCACCCATCTGTTTTGCAGAATGAGGAATCAGGTAACCTCGGGCTACAAAGTCGGAATTGACCGCTATGTCTGCTGCGCTCTCTATTACCAGGGGATCCTCATGGGGCTCTCCGGCCAACAACAGGATGTCTGGTCTTCTTTCCCGGATCTTTCTAAAGGCTTCTGTGGTACCTGGAACTCCCTGGTTTACTACAATGGCCTTCATAAGGGGATCATCGGAAAGACCCACAATCTGGGTGATGGTGGTTTCCAGCTCCTGAGAGAAATTGTCCGGGTAGGTGACATGTTTGATCATACCGCCGGAGGCTGCATCGCCATACGCCTTAATGAGTCTTTCGGCGCCCCGGAGGTCATCCTCCCCTTGCGATACCGTACCTGTTACCACACCTATGTGGAAGGCCGGTCCCGTGGTTGTCTCTGTTGCTGCTTCCTTTGTTTCTTCTTTTTTTGCGCAGGATAAAAAGAGAAATCCTGTGATTAATAGAAGGATAAGTCCGGCAGTGCAAAGAATGGAAAAAAACTTTCTCATACTACACTCCTTTTTATAACT